>Ga0153956_1001101_pt1 | contig 25657 bp, 22 predicted proteins | sample TSFL040MetaG_FD_104704 | JGI IMG/M metagenome (GOLD analysis project Ga0153956, IMG submission 104704) | Attine ant fungus gardens microbial communities from Florida, USA - TSFL040 MetaG | ecosystem: Host-associated > Fungi > Mycelium > Unclassified | place: USA: Florida, Wekiwa Springs... | reverse complement strand
GAGATGGTGTCTTTGGACGGACAATCCATCGATACCGGGAGTTCCGCTGTCCTCCCGGTACCCCACCCGGCGTGTCACACTTGCAACACCAATCACACCACTAACTGCGCGGCATTGGGGTTATGCGGTCGCCGCGGTCACGGCGGTCGCCGGTGTAGCGCTGGCCTTCCGTGACCTGTCTTGAGCGATCGTCGCATCGGTAGTACCGCGCGTCACTACAGCCACTGATGTCACTGGATGCGTACGCTGGCCGCAACAGATGTCAGCGGGGGAACGAGTGCGGGTACCAAACCAGGCGAAGCGCCGGACGGCCGGAAAGCTGACGCTGGCGGCTGCGCTGCTGCTCTCCGGCTGCACCAGCACCGTCGACGGCCACCCGACCGCAGCGCCGGGCGGGGGTCCACCGGAGCCGTCGTTCCGGCCACCGCGTACCAGCACTGCGCCGACGAGTCCGCCAAGCCCGACCACGTCGGCCACGCCGAACCGGCCGGCCGACGCCATCCCGCTGCCGCCCGATGACAACGGTTACGTCTTCATCGAGACGAAATCCGGCCGGACCCGCTGCCAGATCTCGTCACCACAGGTCGACTGTGAAGCGCAGTTCACCAACACACCCCTCAAGGACGGCCAGCACGCCAACGGCGTCAGCGTCACCGCCGAGGGCACCGTGCAGTGGGTGTTGGGCAACCTGGGCGACATCCCGGTCGTGACCATCGACTACCTCACCTACCAGGCGCAAGGCTGGACGATTAATGCCGATATCAACGGCACGCGATTCACCAACGACCGCACCGGCCACGGCATGCTCGTCAGCATCGAGAACATCGATACCTTCTGACTTTTCGCCCAAGTTGCCTGCCAGCACTTTCCGTTACGATCGGTGAAATGGCACGCTTCGGATCTTCAGGCGGTTCCGGCACACCCAGCGATGACCACACTCGGTCCATGCCCTACGGCCACCGCGGCCCGCAACCACCTGGCCCGGCGCCGGCTCCGTTCGGCCCGGCCAACCCGGCGCGAAACCCCGGCGATACCGGCTACCACCCGGGCAACGCCCCCACCCAATACGCCCCCTACAGCGCCTTCGACGAGCCGACCGACCCGCAGGGCACCGATTTCGCTGCACCCTCGGACACCCCGTGGTTTCGCCGCCGCTCGGTGCTGATCGCCTGGTTCGGGCTCATCGCGGTGATGCTCGCGCTGGTGGTCTGGGGAATCATCCAGCTGACCAGCCGCGGCCCCGGCGGCGCCACCACCCCGGCGACCAGCTCGTCAAGCACCACCAGCACCACGAGCAGCAGCACCACCAGCAGCAGCACGACCAGTTCCTCAACTGCGCCCAGCACCACCGCCCCGACGGCGGCTCCGCCCCGGCAGGCCCCACCGCAGCAGCCGCCGGCACAGCAGGCACCGCCCGTGAGCGAGCCGCCCCATCGCCACCTACCGCATCTGCCATCGGTGATCACCATCCCGCCGATCCCCAAGGTTCCCGAGCTACCGACCGTGATCACGCTGCCTCCGCGCCGGTAATCCACCAGCCCGGTACTCTCGCCGCATGCAACCACCACGGAAGCCGGCATGGCTGAGCATTGATGTGGCGGCCGTGTTGATCTTCTGCGTCCTCGGTCGACGCAGCCACGACGAGGGCATCACTCTCAGCGGCCTGGCGACCACCGCCTGGCCGTTTCTGAGTGGCACCGTGCTGGGCTGGCTGGTGTCGCGTGCCTGGCAGCGGCCAACCGCGCTCTGGCCCACCGGGGTCACGGTGTGGATTTCGACGGTGCTGGTAGGCATGCTGCTGCGCGAGGCGACCTCTGCCGGCGTGGCGAAGAGTTTCATCCTGGTCGCTTCGACGGTGACCGCCGTGTTCCTGCTGGGCTGGCGAGGTGTGGTCGAGCTTGTCGCGCGTCGCCGTTTGGCAGGCTGACGGACTTCCACTACCGAGGCACCGAGAACCACGACGACCACCGAACCGCCCACCACCACGACTGCACCGAGCACCACGGATGCCCCCACCACGACGCAGACGCGACGGCCACCGGAGATCGTCATCCCGCTGCCCGGACTCTGAGTTCCGGGTACCTGACGCGGCGCGAAAGCCCCTCTGAACGGCCGTCGGCCGATCCAGTTAGGCCAGCCTTCGTCGCGCTGAACGGCCTCGGGGTGGCACTATGAGCGAGCACCTCGTAGGGCTTGAACAGGTGCTGCGCACGATTGGCGATAAGTTACTCGCCGGTAACCATAGCTAAATTACCGGTCGGTAACTTGTGATGGGAGAGGTTCTCCGTGACCGAAAATGTCCACATGCTGATCCGGCTGGTGCTCGGCATGTCCCTGACAGGTCTTGTCGTCCTGCTGGCCGCCCGCCGGGTGTTCTGGCTCTTCCGCCTGGTCATATCCGGTCAGAAGGTCGGCGCCGAACGGACGAACGACATCAAGACGCGGATCGAAACCCAGCTCCGCGAGGTCGCCGGCCAAGCCAAGCTGCTGAAGTGGAACATCCCAGGGATCGCGCACTTCTTCACCATGTGGGCGTTCTTCGTCCTGATCACGGTCTACATCGAGGCCTACGGACAGATGTTCAATCCGCACTTCGCCATCCCGATCGTCGGCCGCTGGGACGCCCTGGGCTTCCTGCAGGACTTCTTCATCACCGCGGTCACCCTGTCGATCTTCGTGTTCATGATCATCCGCGTCTTGCGCAACCCGACTGAGCACGGCCGGTCGTCCCGGTTCTACGGCTCGCACAACGGCGGCGCATGGCTGATCCTCGTGATGATTCTCAACGTGGTCTGGACGTTCCTGCTACTGCGCGGCGCGGCGGTCAACACCGGCACCCTGCCCTACGGCAAGGGCGCGTACCTCTCGCATCTCATGGGCAAACTCCTGGCGCCGCTGGGGCTCGAGGTCAACGAGATCATCGAGACCACCGCGCTGCTGCTGCACGTTGCGGTGGCACTGGGCTTCCTGCTGATCGTGCTGAACTCCAAGCACCTGCACATCTTCTTGGCCCCGATCAACGTCACCTTCAAGCGACTGCCCAACGCCCTGGGCCCGCTGCTGCCGATCGAGTACCAGGGCGAGCCCCTGGACTTCGACAACCCGCCGGAAGACGCGGTGTTCGGCCGCGGCAAGATCGACGACTTCACCTGGAAGGGCATGCTCGACTTCGCCACCTGTACCGAGTGTGGCCGCTGCCAGTCGCAGTGTCCCGCCTGGAACACCGGCAAGCCGCTGAGCCCCAAGTTGGTCATCATGGACTTGCGTGACCACTGGATGGCCAAGGCTCCCTATCTGCTCGGCGACAAGCCGATGCCGACCGGTGAGGTCGATCTGGCCGACGCCAAGCCACTTCCCGGCCACCACGTGCCGGAGAAGGGCTTCGAGCGTATCGGCGGCTCCGGCCCGGAGCAGGCCGTCCGTCCGCTGGTGGGCACCGCCGAAGAGGGCGGCGTGATCGACCCCGACGTGCTGTGGTCGTGCACCAACTGTGGCGCCTGCGTCGAGCAGTGCCCGGTGGACATCGAGCACATCGACCACATCGTCGACATGCGCCGCTACCAGGTGCTGGTGGAGTCGGAGTTCCCCTCCGAGTTGGGTGTGCTGTTCAAGAACCTGGAGAACAAGGGCAACCCGTGGGGGCAGAACGCCAAGGAGCGCACCTCCTGGATCGACGAGCTCAACTTCGACATTCCGGTCTACGGCCAGGACGTCGACAGCTTCGACGGGTTCGAGTACCTGTTCTGGGTGGGCTGCGCGGGCGCCTATGAGGACCGCGCCAAGAAGACCACCAAGGCGACCGCGGAGCTGCTGGCCGCTGCCGGCGTGAAATTCCTGGTGCTGGGCACCGGGGAGACCTGTACCGGTGACCCCGCCCGGCGTGCCGGCAATGAGTTCCTGTTCCAGCAGTTGGCCTCGCAGAACGTCGAGATGCTCAACGAGGTGTTCGACGGCCTGGACAAGCCGGACCGCAAGATCATCGCGAGCTGCCCGCACTGCTTCAACACGATCTCTCGCGAATACCCGCAACTGGGCAGCGAATACACGGTGCTGCATCACACCCAGGTGCTCAACCGGCTGGTTCGGGACAAGAGACTGATCCCGGTCGCGCCGGTGTCGCGGGAAGTCACCTACCATGACCCGTGCTTCCTGGGCCGCCACAACAAGGTCTACGAGCCGCCGCGTGAGCTGGTCGAGGCGTCAGGCGCCAACCTGGTCGAGATGCCGCGTAACCAGGACCGCTCGTTCTGCTGCGGCGCCGGCGGCGCCCGGATGTGGATGGAAGAGCACATCGGCAAGCGAGTGAACCACGACCGCGTCGACGAGGCGCTGGCCACCGGTGCCACCACCATCGCCACCGGCTGCCCGTTCTGCCGGGTGATGGTCAGTGACGGCATCGACGACCGCATCGAAGCCTCCGGGCGTTCCGATGTGGATGTGCGTGACATCGCCCAGCTGCTGCTGGAGTCCCTCGACATGGACGCGGTGACGTTGCCGGCCAAGGGCACTGCCGCCGAGGCCGCCGCTAAGGCCGGTCCGAAGAAGGTCGAGGAGAAGGCACCGACAGTGGCTGCGGTGGCCACCGCGACGGTGGAGAAGCCGGCTGCCGAGGCCAAGGCTGCGGCCCCGGTGACGGGCCTGGGGATGGCCGGTGGCGCCAAGCGCCCGGGGGCCAAGAAGGCGGCCCCGGCCGCTGCCCCCGCCGCCGAAGCCAGCGCAGCCGCCCCCGCGGCAGCCGCAGCTCCGGTGAAGGGGCTGGGCATGGCCGGTGGCGCCAAGCGCCCGGGCGCCAAGAAGGCGGCCCCGGCCGCTGCCCCCGCCGCCGAGTCCCACGCTGCGGCACCTGCGGCACCGGCCGAGCCGGCCGCACCCGCGGCGGCTCCGGCGGCTCCGGTCAAGGGCCTGGGCATGGCAGCGGGCGCCCGCAAGCCGGGCGCTAAGAAGGCGGCTCCGGCCGCCCCGGCTGCCGAGCCCGCGCAAGCCGCCTCTGAACCGGTTTCTGAACCCGTTTCCGCGCCGGTGGCCGCCGAGCCCGAGGCCGCTCCGGCTGCCCCCGCAGCGGATGCCCCCAAGGAACAGCCGCCGGTCAAGGGTCTGGGCATCCAGCGCGGGGCACGACCGCCTGGCAAACGCTGAGATAACAGGTTGGGGCCGTATGGGTGCACATACGGCCCCAACTTGTTTCTCGGGCAAATTTTAATTGGACAGCTATGGGATTATTGCCAACGTGACCGCTCATTCGTTACCGCACCAGATGCCCTGGCCTGCCACCGGCAGCCAGCCACGGCAGCGTACGTTCGCGCAGTCCACCAAACTGCAGGACGTCCTCTACGAGATCCGCGGCCCGATCCACGCCCAAGCCGCCCGGATGGAGGCCGAAGGGCACCGCATCCTCAAGCTCAACATCGGTAACCCGGCGCCGTTCGGGTTCGACGCGCCTGACGTGATCATGCGGGACATGATCCAGGCGCTGCCGTACGCGCAGGGCTACTCGGACTCCCAAGGCATCCTGCCGGCCCGGCGCGCGGTGGTCACCCGCTACGAGCTCATTGACGGCTTCCCCCGCTTCGACGTCGACGACGTGTATCTGGGCAACGGAGTATCCGAACTCATCTCCATGGTGCTGCAGGCACTGCTCGACAACGGTGACCAAGTGCTGATCCCGGCGCCGGACTATCCGCTGTGGACGGCGTCGACGTCACTGGCCGGCGGAACGCCGGTGCACTACCTGTGCGACGAGACCCAGGGCTGGCAGCCCGACATCGCCGACATGGAATCCAAGATCACCGAGCGCACCAAGGCGCTGGTGGTGATCAACCCGAACAACCCGACCGGCGCGGTCTACAGCCGCGAGGTGCTCAGCCAGATCGTCGACTTGGCGCGCAAGCATCAGCTGCTGCTGCTGGCCGACGAAATCTACGACAAGATCCTCTACGACGACGCCGAGCACATCAACCTGGCCACCTTGGCGCCGGATCTGCTGTGTCTGACCTTCAATGGCCTGTCGAAGGCCTACCGGGTGGCCGGCTACCGCTCGGGCTGGGTGGCGATCACCGGCCCCAAGGAGCACGCGACCAGCTTCCTGGAGGGCATCAACCTGCTGGCAAGCATGCGGCTGTGCCCGAATGTTCCTGCGCAGCATGCCATCCAGGTGGCGTTGGGCGGTCACCAGAGCATCGACGATCTGGTGCTGCCGGGTGGGCGGCTGCTCGAACAGCGTGACGTCGCCTGGACCCAGCTCAACGAGATCCCGGGCGTCTCCTGCGTGAAGCCGCGCGGCGCGCTGTATGCATTCCCCCGGCTGGACCCCGAGGTCTACCCGATCGACAGCGACGAGCAGTTGGTGTTGGATCTGCTGCTGCAGGAGAAGATTCTGGTCACCCAGGGCACCGGCTTCAACTGGCCGGCGCCGGACCACCTGCGGATTGTGACGCTGCCATGGGCCCGCGACCTCTCGCACGCCATCGAACGGCTGGGCAACTTCCTGGTCAGCTACCGGCCCTAGTTCTTCGGCGCTTGCGCCCGAAACTGTGGTTAGCGCGGGAAAGTTCGAGTACCGAGCACGCTAACAACAGGATCGGCGGCACTCGAAGCCCTTCGAGCACACGCCCCGACGGGAATCGCGTGGGAGACAATGCCGATTCCCCAGCCAGGTCTCGCCGGCTGATCTGCTCGACCGGCAGGTCGGCGGCCAGATCATTGAGCGCTGCGGCGGTTTGAGCCTCAAACGCCCGGACCAGCCGTGACTCGTACTCCTCCATCGACAAGTATCCCTGAGTGAAGGCCTGGCCGAGATGATCGCCGATACGCCCCCGCTCCGAGTCACCCACTCGTACAGCAGAATCCGATGGCGTGACGAATCTTATGGTGATGTCGCACCTCTATTGTCCGGTAGGCACCCAGTTGCCGTGGAATCCGGCGGGGACACGGTGCGGCAGGTGGATGCCCGCGATATCCTCCAACGTGGCCGCATCCAGGATCGCCAGCTTGGTAGTGTCGGTCGAGCTGTCATAGACGAAGCCCATCAGGACGCCGTCATCTTCGGCCGCGTCCGCCGTCGCCGGATGGAAGACGAACTCACCCAGCTGTTTTCCCTCGCCGAACGAACGCGTCGCCGTCGACCCGCCAATCAGGTCGTGTTTGAGCAGCGTCGCGTCGGGCACCACGCCGTTGCCGATGCTGACCGCGTAGCCGAACCGGTGCCGCTTGCCGACCAGTCGCTCGTCAACCCGGGGAAACTCCTGACCACGGTCGTCCACCCGCGATTCCCGGACCTTGCCGTCGGCCAGGTCGACGGTCCAGCGCTCCAGGGTGGGCAGCCCCTCGGCGGGGCCGCGCATCTCGGTGTCGAACATCTTCGGATGCCGGACCACGTCGAGTACTACGGTGTCCCCCTCGTCATAGGCATTCATCGGATGGAACACGTAGCACGGTTCCACCTCGAACCACCGAACTGGAGCTTTGCCGGCGCAACCGCCGATGTCACGCGGCATTACCCCAACCCGCGCAGGATATTTCGGATTCCACCGATACGGCATGGTGCGCACACTGTTCTTGGGCATCGGCAGGCGCGCCATGATCGGGTCCGGGATACGCACCCGACCGATCAGGGCCGACATGATCAACCGCACCGGTAGCCGCAGTCCGGGGGGCGCCGCGCCCTGGGCGACCTGGCGGGTATCGAACGTGACCGGAAGGTCATAGAAGACGACGTGGTTCTCGGTGAGCGAGAAATCATGCATCATCGGCGAACCGGTGACCTCGATGTCCACCGTGCGCCGCGCCCGACCGTCGGTGCCGATCACCGAATACTGGACGGTGTTTCCGCGGTTGAATGCGTACGAAACGGCATGCAGTTCACCGGTGTCGGGGTCGCGTTTGGGATGCGCGGTGTACCCGCCCGACAGGGTGCCGTCGAAGTCGCAAGTGCCGACGGTGTCCAGTTCGTCGGTCAGCTCGTAGCAGGAGATTCCGCCCTCGATCAGCGCGAGAGTCCGCCCGGCGTGGCCGATCACGTTGGTGTTGGCCCCGATCCCGGAAGCTCCGGTGTGCCGGCCGGGGCGCGGCGGTTCGCCAAGCGCGGCTGCGGTCTGCGGGCCCCGCACGTACCGGTTGCGGTACCACTCGGCCTTGCCGTCGCGAAGCCGCACGCCGTGGACCATGCCGTCACCAATGAACCAGTGATAGAAGGCGGGATCGATCTCGCCGACCGGGTTGGGCCCGTTGCGCAGGTAGCGCCCGTCCAGGTTGTCCGGGATGGTTCCGGTCACCGCCAGCTCGGTGAGGGTGTACTCCTGTGCGATCGGCGCGAATCCGCCCTGCAGGTAGGGATTAGTCATCGGACACCTCCGGTCCATAACAATGTTATGGACTATGTATAACACTGTTATGGCATCATGGCAAGGGTGGATTTGAGCCCGCGAGACCGTCTGATCGAGGCCGGTACTCGCCTGCTGGACAGTGCCGGCCCCGAGTCATTGCAGGCCCGGAAGGTCGCCGCCGAGATCGGGGCCTCCACCATGGCCGTCTACACCCACTTCGGCGGGATGAACGGCCTGCTGGAGGCGATCGTCTCCGCCGCGTTCGAGCGTTTCGGCGCCGCGCTGGCGTCCGCCCCCAAGACCGACGATCCGATGGCGGACTTCTTCGTCATGGGTTACGCCTACCGGGAGTTCGCGCTAGCCAGCCCGCAACGCTACCGGCTGATGTTCGGGCTCGCCGCACCGCAGAAGTTTCACGCTCCCGAGATGCCGGTGGCGACGGCGACTTTCGACCAACTCGTCACCGCGGTTGAGCGGATCGTCGCCACCGGCCGGATCCGCGCGGACGACACCGTCGAACTGGCCGGGCGGATCTGGAGCATGATCCACGGTGTGGTGTTGCTGGAACTTGTCGGCACGTTCGAGCAGGACGGCCGGGCGCTGACTCACATCCTCAGCCCGATGACCATCGACATGTTCGTCGGGATGGGCGACAGTCGGGAAAGCGCCGAGTTGTCGCTGAGGCGGGCGGCCGACGCGATTCGTCACTGAGCCACCCGTCACCGACGATCCAACAACCCCATCAGGTAGTCGCCGTAGCCGGACTTGCACAGCCCCGCAGCACGGTCGGCGAGCGCAGCGTCGTCGATGAAACCCATCCGCCAGGCCACCTCTTCGGGCACGCCGATCTTGAGGCCCTGGCGGCGCTCGACAGTGCGGACGTAATCGCCGGCGTCCAGCAGTGAGTCGAAAGTCCCGGTGTCCAGCCACGCGGTGCCGCGGGCCAGGGTCTCGACCGTAAGTCGGCCCTGCTTGAGATAGGTCTGGTTGATGTCGGTGATCTCGTACTCGCCGCGCGCGGAAGGCCTGAGGCCCCTGGCGATCGCAACAACGTCGTTGTCATAGAAATACAGCCCGGGTATCGCGTAGTGCGACGTGGGTTTGACCGGCTTCTCCACCACCGACACCGCTGACCCGTTCGGATCGAAATCGACCACACCGTAGGCCGACGGGTCGGCCATCCAGTACGCGAAAATAACTGCACCGGAAAGGGTTTGGTGACGCCGCAGGCTGGTTCCCAAGCCGGCGCCGTAGAAGATGTTGTCCCCCAACACCAGCGCGACAGAGTCGGTGCCGATGTGGTCGGCGCCGATCACGAACGCCCGCGCCAGTCCGTCGGGCTGCTCCTGAACGGCGTAACTGATGTCGACCCCGAATACGCTGCCGTCCCCCAGCAATCGCTGGAAAGCGGGGGCATCGTGACCGGTGGTGATCACCTGGATGTCACGAATGCCCGCCAGCATCAGCGTGCACAGTGGGTAGTAGACCAGCGGCTTGTCGTACACCGGCAGCAGCTGCTTGCTCACGCCCATGGTGATCGGATGCAGGCGGGTACCGGAGCCACCGGCCAGGATGATCCCGCGCATGACGCTCAGCCTAACGGCGATCGCAAGCGCGGCGGAGCCGGGCGCAGCGGGTCGACGTCATCAACACAGCGGGCTAGTCGACCCGATCGGCTTCGGTGAGGTCCGTGGCGGCCAAGGCGCCGTCCAGATCCTGGTGGCGGAATACCGCGGTGACGCGGTCGTGCACCACCCGGAAGGCGACCGCCTGGGCTGCACCTGCTCCTCCCGCGGGGATCAGTTCGGCCACCACCACACCGTCGTGCACATACATCCGGCCGATTCCGGCGCTCACCCGCGCCGACGCGGCCCACCGGCGCAATGCCTGATGCCCCTGTCCCGCGCCGTCGGCGTCGGCCACCTCGATGTCGTCACTGGACAGCGTTTCCAGGGTGTCCAGATCACCGGCGGTCAGGGCGTCGTGCCAGGCGAGGACCGTTGCGATCTCCGATGTGCTCATGCTCGCCAAAACTACCGCCCGATCAGAAGGCGGTGTGCTCGACCCAGTTCTGCCACACCGTGGGGTCGCCGAAGATCGCGATCTCGGTATCGGCCACCCGTACCCGGCGCATCACGGCCAAGAACAGATCGCACGCCGAGCCACGCAGGGCCACCGAGCCTTTGCCATGCTCATGCGACCAGCTCACCGTGTCGGTCCCGGTCGGCCGGCTGATGGTCCATTCCCCCGCCGACCCGAGGCCGTCCTCGGTGGCGTGCAGATGCACGCTCTGGCCGTCGGCCAATGGCAACACTTGCTCATTGCGCGCGATGAGCGCGGGGATCAGGTCCAGCAACTCACTGATCCCGTCCGCGGCCAGCTCCGGTGACAGGGCGAAGTCGTCGCCGAGCGCCAGCGCGGCGTCGGCGCGGTGCACGGTTGCCTCGTGCAGCCGGCGGCGCACCCACCACGAGGCCGGACGGGGACCCAAGAATGTCCACGCCGGCGTGTCCGGTCCACCGTGGGCGACCGCATCCAACACCCGCCGTGCACCGTCATTCAGCCAGTCGATGGCTGCGTCGGGATCGGCGGGCGGCTTGCCGTCGACGACGTCGCGCGGGTCCAGGGGGCCGTCCATACGATCGGCGATGATTTGTGCGGCCCAACGGTTTCCGCGGCCGAAGTGGCGGAACAGTTGCATCAGGTTCCACCCAGGGCAGGTGGGGATCGCCGACTGCGGATCGCCGGTACGGAACAGCTCTCCGAGCGCGCGCGTCTCATCGAGTAATGCTGCGGCGTAGTCCACGCCGTCAGGCTAGTGGATTCTGTGCCGGCTCAGAAGGGCCAGCCGCCCTTGCCGCCGCCACCACCACCGCCGTGGCCACCGCCGCCGAGGCCCGGGAACCAGGAGTTGCTGCCACCGCCGCCGCGCCCGCCGCCACCGCCGAGGCCTGGGAACCACGGGTTTCCGCCACCGTTGCTGCCGCCGACCCCGGGCAGCCATGGTGACGGGTTGCCGCCCTTCTTGCCGCCGCCATCGTTGTCGGGCAACCAGGACGGGTTACCGCCCTTGTTGCCACCACCGTTGTTGCCCGGCAGCCACGACGGGTTACCGCCCTTGTTGCCACCACCGTTGTTGCCCGGCAACCAGGACGGGTTACCGCCGTTGTTGGACGGATTCTGGTCGGGTGGCCGGAAGATCGGCGGTAGCTCGGGTTGCTGGATCTGTGGTGCGGGGATCGGTGCAGCCGGGGCCGGCGCTTCGACCGGCGCCGGCACATGGATGGGCACCGGGATCGGAATCGGCACCGGAGCCACCGGCGCGGGGGCCGGAGCCGCCGGGGCGGGAGCTGGAGCCGCGGGTGCCGGCGCAGGAGCGGGCGCAGCCGGCGCAGGCCGGGCTACCGGGACCTCGGTGACGGGCGGGGCCGCCGGTGGCGGCGCGGGCGCAGGTGGGGGCGCCGCTTCGGGGACGGGCGCCGGGGCCGGCGCCTGTTGGGTGGGGACCACGATGTGCCCGGTGGGCGGAGGATGATCTGCGGCGGTGGGCCGGATGCTGACCGCCAGCGCCACCACCAGGCTGGAGACCCCGACCACGAAGAACGCCGCCAACCCACTGCCGGCCAGCAGGAAGGGCCTGCGGCGCCTCAGGGGCTTACTGTCCTCGAACAGATCGATACCGGAACTCGGTGGGTAGTCCTCGTCCTCGATGACGGTGCCGTCAAAGCCGTTTGCGTCGACCAGGTTCAGGTAGCCACTGTCGGCGGCGTCGTCGGAAACCGCACTGTAGGCCAGCGCATACTCGCCCATGGTGGCGTCGTAGTCGGCCTGATAGGCGTACCCGAGTGCGACCAGGTCCGGGTCGATCACGCCGGTGCCCGGGTCGCGGGCCCACGCCAGTGCCGACGTCGAGGAGTCGAACAGCGGCGCGTGCGCACTGGCCAGCGCCGCGCCGCGCGCCAGCGCAGTCTCGGGCTCCTCGGGCACGTTGACCGGGATGTCACTGACGGCGTCCAATTCGGGCTTGACCATGCCGACGTTGACCCCGGAACCGACCACGAACAAGCCGTCGGGGCGCGACGCCAGGCGGCCAGCCTGGGCGGCCAGCCGGGTCAGCTCACCCACTGCGGCGACATCATCGGAGGGCAGCGCCACCCGCTGCACCTCGGCGATCGAGCCGTCCGACGAGTTGACGACGGCCAGCGTCGCCCCGTCCGGCTCGACGAACATCAGCGCGGTCCGCTCGTAGCCGACCGATCCGCCCACCGTCTGCGCCAGTGCGGCTGCGGCCAAGAACGCCGACACCAGCATCACGTTCTCGACCCGGTGACCGGCCAGCGCGTCGCGCAGCTGGCCCGCTTGTAGCTGGTTGGCGACGGTCACCCCGGTCGAGGCCAGTCGGTAGCCGCTCTCGCGTGCACTTTCTTGGGTGCCCAGGATGGCCGACACGACCTGGTCAGGGAACGCCATCTCGTCGGCGTCCACCTCGAATCCGTCTTCATCGACGGTCACACCACCGGCGCGCTCTCCCTCGACGAGCACCATGCGTACCGATGGCGGTGCCATCGAGACCCCCAGAACGATGTCCACCGCACCTCCTCCACTAGGGCCGGCGAATTATTAGCCCATCTTACGACTGTTGGATGCGCGTGCCCACTCAGAAATGAAGGCCGGGGATCTTGAACGGGAACCCGCCACCACCGCGGCCGTGTCCGCCACCATGGCCGCCGCCGCGGCCATGACCACCGCCGGGCCCCCAGTCGTCGTCGCCGCGACCCCAACCACCCCGGGGCGGCCCGAAGAGCGGCGGACCGCCGGGCAGGCCCGGAATTCCCAGGTTGGGTGGCGGTGGCGGCGGTAACGCCGGAGGCGGCGGAGCCGGCGCTACTGGCAGCGGTGCGGGCACCACAGGCGCGGGCGCCCGCGGAGCCGGCTCGCCGGCCGGGGCGGGCGGGGCAGCCGGAGGCGCGGGCGCTGGCGTGACGACGGCCGCCGGCGGCGGTGCCTGATGGGTGACGACGTTGGCACGCACGTTGGGGTGGGGTTGGCTGGCCGCCCGCATCCCCACGGCCAACGCGACCGCCAAGCCCAGCACCCCGATCACGAACAGCGCCGCCACCCCGCCGGTGACCAGCATCGGCTTGCGTTCCCGCGGCTGGATCCCGGTGCTGAAGTCCAGCAGCCGGGAGTCGACGAGTTCGGGATCGTCGGCGAGATCCGGAAGCGCGCCGCCCAGAACCGCACCGCTGTCCGGAAGCGCACTGTAGGCCAGCGGCTCGTTGTCGACGGTGACGTTGTAGTCCACCTCGTCGTAGTTAACCCCGGCGGGCGCGATGTAGGCGTACCCGCCACTGACCAGTGCCGGGTCCAGCTCACCGGTGCCCGGGTCCTGCGCCCAGGCCTGCGCCCGGGTGGAGGACGAGAACAGCGGGGCATGCGCGCTGGCCAGCGCGGCCCCGCGGGCCAGGGCCATGTCCGGTTCCTCCGGCACGCTGACCGGCAGTGGGGTGGCCTTGTCCAACTCCGGTTTGATCATCGCCACGTTGACACCCGAGCCCACCACGAACAGGCCGTCGGGGTTCGACTCCAGCCGTTGCGCACCGGCAGCCAGTGCGGTGATCTCACTGACCGCGCTCCCGTCGTCGTTCGACAGCGGCTGGCGGTGGATCTCGGTGATCGAGCCGTCGTCAGAGCTGACAACGGCCAGGGTGGCAGCTTCCGGCTCGACGAACAGCAGCGCAGTCCGGGCGTAGCGCGTCGCACTGCCGACCGACTGAGCCAGCGCCGCTGCGGCCAAGAACGCCGACACCAGCATCACGTTCTCGACCTTGCGGCCGGCCAGCGCCTCACGCAGTGCGTCCGCCTCGGCCGGATTGCTCCAGGTCACGCCGGTGGAGCTGAGCTCATAACCGCCTTCACGGGCGCCCTCGCGGGTGCCCAGGATCGCCGACACCACCCGCTCTGGAGCGGTTTGGCTGCCATCCGTCACGTCGAAGTCGTCGTGCTCCACGGTGACCCCGTCGGCGTTTTCGCCTTCCACCAACACCATGCGGACCGCCGAGGGTGCCACCGACACCCCAAGAACGATCTCCACGAAACCTCCCCTGCCACTGCTTATCGGCCAGGCGTGTGGGCCGAACCCCCACCAGGGCTGGCCGATACCGGCTTCATCGCAGCCGCGAGGCGGCCGTCAGGGTCCGAAGGCTAACCGGACTTGATGAAGTTCTGATACGAGCGGGACGGCGTCGGCCCGCGCTGGCCCTGATATTTCGACCCTACGCGCGTACTGCCGTACGGGTGCTCCGCCGGACTGGTCAGCCGCAGCAGACACAGCTGACCGATCTTCATTCCCGGCCACAACGTGATCGGCAGATTCGCCACGTTGGACAGCTCCAACGTGATGTGCCCGGAGAAGCCGGGATCGATGAAGCCCGCGGTGGAGTGGGTCAGCAGGCCCAGCCGGCCCAGGCTGGATTTGCCCTCCAGCCGGCCGGCCAGATCCTCCGGCAGGGTGCAGCACTCCAGGGTGGAGCCCAGCACGAACTCACCGGGGTGCAGCACGAACGGCTCGCCGGGTTTGGGTTCGACCAGCGTGGTCAGCTCGTCTTGCTGCTGAGCCGGGTCGATGTGGGTGTAGCGGGTGTTGTTGAACACCCGGAACAGGCTGTCGAGGCGGACGTCCACGCTGGACGGCTGGACCAGAGCGTCGTCATACGGGTCGATGCCCAGCCGGCCAGCAGCGATTTCGGCCCGCAGATCGCGATCGGAGAGCAGCACCGCACGAGCGTATCCGCTGAACGCGGCCCCTCGGCGAGCAGACACAGAATCGCACCAAGCACGCCACAAACGTGCGATTCTGCGCCTGCTCGCCAGAGTGGCCGAGGCTTTTGGCGCGGGATGCTAACCTGCTAGCGCACCAGCGCCGATGTAGTTCAATGGCAGAACATCAGCTTCCCAAGCTGAATACGCGGGTTCGATTCCCGTCATCGGCTCCACGTTTGAGCAGCGCCAATCCCCAGGCGAAAGCCGCCTATTTCACCCACGGCACGATCGGCACAAAAGGCCGGTTGGCGTTGTGCCAGAAGTGGTCCAGAGCCGTCACGGCGGTGTCGTGCGTGATCAGCCAACGCCCACCCTGCTCGGACAGCACGATCGGCTCGGGCGCGCTCTCCTCATGAAAGCCCCCCACCGAGGTGACGGTTGCTCCGGCGGAGTTGTCCGGCGCGGGCGCAATGTCGCTCACCACGAAGTTGTAGGGCAGCAGTCCGGCCTCTTGGGTTTCGCGTAGACGCTGATCGATCATCTGGGCTTCTTCAGGACTGAAGCCGGGAGTGACGACGTTGCCCTTGTTCACCGCAGGGATGTCCGGGTTGGTCAGCTCGGCCATGACGGCGAGCACCTCGTCGGCTGTCGGAACAGGATCGGCAGCAGAGGCAGTTACGGGGACAGCCGCGCCCGCGAGCGCAGCAGCAAGCACAACCGAGGCGACGATTCTCATGCCGCAAAGCTAACTTCGCTATGTGTCAACGATGTTTTGCCTTTGCAACAGCCAAGGAAATCTCATGGACCCGCGCCCCGGGCCTCGGCACGCTGCCGAAGGCCGGGGCCGCGGCCGGGCGCTCTAGAAGAGCTGCGCCAAGTCAGCCTGAATCTGCTGAACGGCCTGAAGCCCGACGATCACCGCGAAACCTCCGGCCAGTGACTCCAGCCCGGTGGCGAACGCCGATGTCAACGACAGCGCATCACCCAGACTCTGTCCGTCCTGCAGGGAGTTCATCAGCACGGTCAGCGAGTGAGCCGGCAGCTCGACAGTCAGCGCGTTGATGATGTCGGACGCCGGCATCCCCAGCGACGAAACAGTCGACCACAGGCCGCTGAGCGTGCTGGCGACGTCGACCAGCGAGTGCGGCCCGCTGGAGGCGTCCGCGGCGTCCAACAGCCCCGAGAGCCCACCGGCGGCGACCGCGGGGTGCAACAGGTCATCCACAAAGGCGTTGAAGCCCTGTTTTGCCCCGGACCACAGTGCGTCGAGGATCGTGTTGAACTCCGCAGCGTCCAAGGTCGGGAAGATCCGCAACGGGGTAGCGACGTCGGCCGGCAACGTCGACCATCCGGTTGCGGGGTCGACACCGTAACCAAGGTTGGCAAGCACCTTCAGGTCCGGCTCCAACAGGTCGGCGACCGGCTTGCCCGCAATCATCTGGATCACGGTGGCCAGCGGCAGCTGCCCCTCCCACGGCATCACGTAGAAGGTGGAACCGCCGTTGTATCCCTCAGAGGTGGGCATCTGAAGTGCGTTCGCTATCTGCTCGTCGGTCACCGCCGAACCGCCCACCGGGTCCCGCAGGATGTAGTGCGGGTGAACCAGCGCCCAGCCCGCCATGGCGTTGAGGTCCGAGACCACGTTCTGGGTGTAGATCGGAAAATCGCAATTCGGGTCGTACTCCAGGCAGTAGCTGACCACCGGGATACCGGTGTCCGTGGGTGCGCCACCGTCGAACGTCAATCCGATACTGGTGATGCTCCCGCCGGGATCCTGAGGCAGGTTGAATCGCTCCAGGAAGCCGCCGTTGGGGTTGCTCGGGTTGCCCAGGCTCAGAAACTGCAGTGGTGTGACGCCGGCGGGCACGTTGCTGTAGTCGGGTACAAACTTGCCGGTGGCGATGTCGCGCAGCACCTCAGAGTTGACGGTCCCGCTCTGGGATACGCCGCCGACGGCGACGGGATGGCCGGCCTGCAGTTGCTGGGCGATCTGCGCTTCCAGGTTCTGCACGCCCTGAGCTACCGACTTGTCGTACGGCAGGCTCTTGAGACCGCCGAACGCCGGCTGGGCGCCCTCGGGGGTGAAGACCCGCACCGGCACGTAGTCGCCGAAGTTCGCGACGTTGGCCTCCGAGTAGTGATCGAAGGCCCACTGCGCCTCAGTCAGCCCGGGCCACGGCACCCCGCTGCCGCCCATCAGCAGCGCCACGCCCTGCCCGGGCGCGGGCAGGCTGTCGACCGGCGCGAAGCCCGAACCCTCCCCGGAGAGCAGCCGCACCGCAGCCGACAGGATCGTGGAATCCCGCTGTACCGACGCGACCGCCGACGGCGGCAGAGCCAGCAGTGCGGCACCGGCGAGAGCCAGTGGCACGGCGATCAGCGGCTGAACATGCGAGTGCTTCACGAGAGGCCCTTCAGGCGGGCCGCCGCTCAAGCCTCACCGCCTGACCGGCGACTGGAGTGACGCGGACCGCTCAATCCTGGCGATCCGGCCCCGCGAACTGAAACAGCAAATTCGGCCATGATTCACAACCAGAGACCTTTGAAATCAGCGCCCGCCCAGCCGCCGGTCCGACCTAGAAGATCTGAGCCAGGTCGGCCTGGATGTCCGGCAGTGCGTTGAGCCCGACGATCGCCAGGAAGCCGCCGGCCAGCGATTCCAGCCCGGTGGCGAACGCCGACGTCAACGACAGCGCGTCACCGAGACTCTGTCCCTCCATCAGGGAGTTCGTCAGCACGGTCAGTTCATGGGCCGGCAACGCCACCGTCAGCGCGTTGACGATGTCCTCGACCGGCAGGACCAGGGAGTAGAGGTGGGACAACAGGCTGCTGACACCGTTGGCCATCTCAGCAAGCGAGTGCGGCCCACCCGTGGCGTCACCGCCGCCCAGCAGCCCCGCCAGCAGCCCACCGGAGTCGGCCGCGGGATGCAGCAAGTCGTAGGTGAAGTCGTGGAAGCCCCCCTTAGCACCATCCCACAGCGCTCCAAGGATGGTGTTGAACTCCTCGGCGGTCAGGCTCGGGGACCCCTGCAGCGTGGTGGCAACGTCAGCCGGCGACGTCGACCAGCCGGTGTAGGGGTCGGTGCCGTACCCCAGATTGGCGAGGATCCTCAAGTCCGGTTCCAGCAGATCGGCAAGTGGCTTACCGGCGAGCGCCTGGATCACTGTCGCCAACGGCAGCTGGTCCTGCCACGGCATCATGTAGTAGGTGGAACCACCGTCGTAGCCCTCGCTGGTCTGCAACTCGATCGCATTCGCGATCTGGTCCGGGGTCACGCCCAAGCCCGGCCCGGCGACTCCGTCGATGTAGTACGGGTGAACCAGCGCCCAGCCGGCCATCGCGTTGAGGTTCGAGATCAGATTCTGGGTGTACACCGGGAAATCACAGTTCGGGTCGTATTCCAGGCAGTAGCTGATCACGGGGATGCCGGTGTCCGTGGCCGCTGCTCCGTCGAAAGTCAATCCGACACTGGTGACGCTCGCGGAGGGGTCCTCGGGCAGGTGGAAGCGCTCCAGGAAGCCGCCGTTGGGGTTGCTCGGGTTACCCAGGAGCAGAAATTGCAGCGGCGTGGTGCCCGCGGGCACGTTGCTGTAGTCGGGCACGAACTTGCCGTCGGCGATGTCGCGCAGCACTACGGAGTTGACGTTCGCGCTCTGCGAGACGCCGCCGACCAGCACTGGGTGGCCGGCCGACAGTTGCTCGTTGATCCGGGCCTCCACCGCTTCCACTCCTTGTGCGACCGAGGTGTCGTACTGCAGGGCATGAATGCCGCCGAATGCCGGCTCACCGCCGTTCGGGATGAACACCCGCAACGGCACATAGTCGCCGAAGTGCGCGCCGTTGGCTTCGGAGTAGTTGTCGAAGGCCCATTGCGCCAGTTCCGCCGGCGGCCACGGCACCCCGCTGCCGCCCATCATCAACGCCACCCCCTGCCCGGCCGCCGGCGTGCTGTCGACCGGCGCAAAAGCTGACTCCCCGGACAGCAGGCGCACCGCTGCCGAGAGGATTTCGGGTTCCGGCAGCGCGGGCGCGACCGCCGACGGCGGCAGCACCAAGAGCACGGCACCGGCGAGCGCCAGCGGCGCGGTGGTCAAGGACTGAATGGGCGAGTGCTTCAAGTGGGCCCCTCCGGGGGAACACCGCCGCTCAAGACCCAGCGCCTGACCGGCGACTGAGTGACGCGGACCGCTCAATCCTGGCGATCCGGCCCCGCGAACTGAAACAGGAAATGGAGCCGGCATTGACAACCAGCCGGTTTGAAATCAGCGACTTGTCAGGCGACTTTCGATCTCGCGCACCACGTCGACCTCTCGGTCTCGAACCGCGCAAGCCACCTCGACGAACCTCGGCACCAGCGGGCTGGGTTCGTCGCGCAGCCAGCCGACCGCCGCCACAGATCCCTGCCAGTCGTCGATCGGCAGGTATCGCACCCCCGGCGCCGGCAGGTACTGCATGACCGCGGCACTGGAAATTGCAACCGCCATCCCCGCCTGAACCAGCTGTGCCTCTTCGGTGACGGAGGTGATCAGAACCCGCCGCGCGGCGGTCGTGTCACCACGTACCGAGTCCAGACACCAGAACGCACGGTGGGTCTCATCGGCGGTATCGGCGACCGTGATCGGGTCGTCGATGAGATCGAACACCGACACCGAGGAACAGGCGGCAAGGCGATGGTTGGCCGACACCATCGCGACGACCGGGTCGACGAACAATGGTGCCGTCTCAATGTGGGGGGTGCTCACCGGCAACCGCAGCAGCGCTACATCACTGGCTCCCGACCCCAACCCGGCCGACGGATCGCCGATCGGGAACTCACGCATCGTGACCTCGACGTCGGGGTAGCAGTTGCGGAACTCGTCGACAATCAACGCCGTCAATTCCAGTGCGCCGCCGGGGACATAACCGAGCCGTAGCACCCCAGACAGTCCGCGGACCGCCCGCGCGGTATCGGCGATCGTGGCGTCCAGCGTCGCCAGGATCGCCCGTGCCCCGGCCAGGAAGATGTCGCCGGCCGGCGTCAGCGTCACCTTGCGGGTGGTGCGGTTCAGCAGTTTGGCGCCCACCCACGCCTCAATTTCCTTGATCTCGTAGCTGAGCGCCTGCTGCGTCAGAAACAGACTGGTGGCGGCGCGGCTGAAATGAAGCTCCTCGGCAACCACAACGAAGTGGCGCAGCTTGCGGGTGTTGATGTCGATGGCGGCGAATATAGACGCATATCTTGCGTCTTCCATTGACGTCTTGCATCGTCCGTTCACTTGATCCGTCCCGAGCCAGCAAACCCACCAGCTACAAGTGCCGGCCCCGAACTGCGGCGGCTGGCCCAAGCCGCACTGCGCGGTGTCCTCGCCGCAAACGCCCCCCACGCCGGCTAATCCCGCCACAATCACCGGTATGAGTCTGTTTCCGAAGCCGCACGCCACCCTGACCGACGCCGAGGTCGCCGACGCGCTGAGCCGCGCGGTCGCGGTCATCGATCCGCTGCTCGACTTGCTCTCGGAGGCTGATCCGATCGGGCTGCGTAAACGCACCCGCCGACTGCTCACTCCGCCCCGCGGCCTGGGCCATCGCATCCGGCGGTTTCGGCTGCGGCGACGCCGTCACGAGTCCGGTCGCGGCCCCAGCGTCACCAACCGCGCCTTGAACGCCGGGGCCCAGCTGATCAATGCCGCGGATCTGCCCGGCACCGCGGCCTGGGAGCGGATGAGCCGCGAGCAACGGGTGCACTGGTGGGTGCACCGCGTGGGTGCGCTCAACACTGTGGTGGTCGCCTCCCCCGGGGCGTTCGGATGGCTGACCCGCGTGGTGCCGGTGGGCGAGCTGGCGGGTTTCGTCAACCACGCCATCGTGTTGTGCGCGCTGGCCCGCGAGTACGGCGTCACCGACCGCCGTGAGCAGGTGCGGCTGCTCGCCGAGGTGTTGTGCGGGCGGCATCTGCCCGAGAACGTCGACGTGCCGTCGCAGCCAGATCCCGCGCCCCTTCCCGAAACACCGCCGCCGGGGTGGAAGCCGCTGAAGTCGATCACGTCATCGACCCCGGTGGTCATGACCCGGACCGTCTGGCAGCTGGCCGGCATCCTGCGGGCGACATTCGACGAGGTGAGCAAGCGCCCGCACCCGAAGAAGCTGTACCAGCGCCTGGGCTCACTGCCCGGATTCGGTTTGTTCGCGGCCTATTTCGGCGAGCGGGGCGCGTTGATTCGAGCGGCCGAGCAAGGCGTGGCTTGGCTTGAGGCCCACGAAGACGGTGCCGATCCCGGCGGGGCCGGAGAGGTAAGCCCGCTTTAGAAAACCCGGATCCAGTCGACGAGCATCTCTGCGGGATAGCTGCCCGGTCGTGGATCGCCACCACCGGAGCCGGCAACCGCCAAGTTGAACACCGAAAATACCTGGTAGCCAGGGTTATTGAACGGCCAATCCGCGATCGAATTCGCCGGAACCGAGAAGTAGGGTTGAGCGCCCTCGACATAGTCGCGCCAGAAACGAATGCCGTCGGCGTCCCAGCGGCACCGCCAGGTGTGCCAGGCACTGTCCATCGAAATCTGGTGGGTCGCCCACTCGGCGCCGTTCGATCTCGTGTGGACGGTGGTCGCCGACGGCCAATTGCCGTTGCCGTACCACTCCAATACGTCGATCTCACCTTGGTCCTCGTTGCCCATCCACCAGGCGGGCCAGGCCCCGGCGGTGAGGCAGTTGAGCTTGATCCGGGCTTCCCAGGTGTACCCGATACCGCCCATCCACCGGCTCTGAATCTTGCCGCTGTAGTAGTTATCGGTATCTCTTGCGGCGCGCAGCACCAGGTTCGACTTGCCGTCGACGAACACGTTCTTGCGGTCGTCGCGGTATTGGCCGACGTTCTCGGGGCGCTCCCAAAACGTCGGGTCTTTCATCGATTCCCGGGCCTGCGCCACCGTCCATTTCGCCGGGTCCGGCGCGGATCCGGCCGGGCCGTCGAACTCGTCGCTGAAGAGATAGGTCTGCGACGGGGCAGTAGGCAGCGGTTGAGCGGGGCCGGGTCGGGCCCAGGCCTCCGGCAGACGCATCCCGGCGGCAAGCATGCCGAATCCGGTCGTCAACATCAGGTTGCGTCGATTTATCTCGGCCACCATCGCATGAAACCACCACGCGGCCGGGGCATCAATGGCAGAAGCCCCGCACACCCGAAGGTGTGCGGGGCCTCTGTCGTGTGTTTGTTAGCCGGCTGCCGGGGCAGCGCCGGCGCCGCCCTGGCCACCAGCACCCGGGTTGGTCCCGTTGTTGTCGGCGCCGGCGGAGCCCGCTGCACCAGCGGTCTCACCGGAGGCGCCACCGGCACCGCCGTGGCCACCGTCGCCGGCCGTGAGCCCGCCAGAAGCGCTACCGCCTGCACCACCGGTACCACCGTCGCCACCGGTAGCAGTGGCGCTGTCGCCGCCAGCGCCACCGACGCCACCCGTACCGGACGCCAGACCGTTCGAGCCGCGAGCCCCACCGACGCCACCGGCACCGCCGCCGCCACCGTTGCCCGAGGTCGAGTCACCGCCAGCACCGCCAGTGCCACCGGTACCGCCTGTGGCACCGAACCCAGCAGTACCGCCGGCGCCACCGACGCCACCGACGCCACCGTTGCCGATCGTGCCGGCGCTGCCACCGAGGATGCCCGCGGTTCCAGCCTTCGCACCGGCCGCGCCGCCCTCGCCACCGACGCCGCCGTTTCCACCGTTGTTGTCGAACGTGGTGTTGGCAAGAGTGCCGTCGCCACCGGCGCCACCAGCACCGCCGGCGCCACCGGCGCCCGAGTTGCCGCCGCTACCGATAAGCGAGCCGCCGTTGCCGCCGTTGCCGCCGACACCACCGGCAACACCCTTGTTGCCCGCCTCCGCAGCCGTCGTGTTGGTTGCGTTGTCGCCCCTCGCCCCGGCACTGCCGACACCGCCGACACCGCCGTTGCCACCGGCACCGGCACCGAGCAGCGATGCGGAACCGCCGTCGCCACCGTCGCCACCGTTGGCGGCACCCACGCCACCGTTGCCACCGTTGCCCATCAACCAACCACCGGCACCGCCGTCACCACCGTTGTTGGCGCCCTCGATCACGTTGCCCTCGGCGTCTTTGATGACACCCAGCGCACCAACGCCACCGTCGCCACCGTTACCGATCAGGCCGCCGTCACCACCAGCGGAACCGGCGAAGCCGTTACCGCCGTCACCGAACAGCAGACCACCGTTTTGGGCCACGGTCAGCACGCCGTCGTCGCTGAGGGACGCGTTGGCGCCGTCGCAGACCAGGCCACAGCTGTCACCGAACGCGAGCAGCGAGTTGATGCCGGTCAGATCAAAGATCGGAATCAGCATGTCGCCCATCGAGTGGACGCCACCGTAGATCATGTCGTAGATGCCCTCCAGGTCGAAGAGGCCACCGGCCGCGGAGCCGGGCAGGGCCACGTCGATGCTCGAGGCGTCGAAGTTCGCGGTGCCGTCGGACGAGTCGTCCCAGCCGAACGAGGCCAGCAGCGAGTCAATGGCATCGTCGAAACCGAAGTCTGCGTGTGCGGCCGGAGCGGCGGCCAGCGGGCCCATGCCCAGCGCCAGAAACGCACCAACGGCGCTGGTGGCGCCGACAACGCTGCGTCGGATCCCCTTGCGAACGTGAGTCATCTACGAATTCCCTCCTGTGTTCTGCCTGAGCGGCAGTAGTTATTTTCCCCAGTGCCGCCTTCGCAGCAGATAGGACGTTACCTCAGTGTTACCCGGTGCCGCCGCCTGAAACTCCAACCCCGAGTAGCGGTTCACTTCCGCGCGCACCCCTGACCTGGGCGATATCGCAAACCAAGAACCGGATGTGATCTATGTCATAATTTATGGCGCTCGCATAAACAAGTGAGCCGGCCGGGGATCACCCCGACCGGCCTACCGTCAAGCGACGGAACGTTCCTAGAACACCCGCACCCAGTCGATCAGCATGTCTGCCGGGTAGCTGCCCACCCGGGCGTCGCCGCCGCCGGATCCGCCGATGGCCAGGTTGAGGATCGGGAACACCGTGTAGCCCGGGTCGTTGAACGGCCACTCCCGGCCCGGCTCGTCGATGTTCTCGATGCCGACGGCCGGAACGGAGAAGTAGGGCTCCATGCCCTCGACGTAGTCCTGCCAGAAGTACATGCCGGTCTGGTTCCAGGTGACGCGCCAGTTGTGCCAGTTGCCGTCGACCGGGAACGCGAAGGTCTCGAACGCGGTGCCGTAAGGGTTGGCGTGCACAGTGGTGCCCGAGGGCCACTCGCCGTTGCCGTACCACTCCATCAGGTCGATTTCGCCCTCACGGCCTGGGTCGTCATTGGACAGCCACCATCCGGGCCAGCAGCCCGCGGTCTGGCAGTTGAGCTTGATGCGGGCTTCCCAGGTGGTGCCGATGCCGCCACGCCAGTTGCCGTGCACCAGGCCGCCGAAGAAGGTGTTGCCCTCTTGAGTACCCCGGATCACCAGGTTGGAGTTGCCGTCGAGGAAGACGTTCTTGCGGCTGTCGCGGTACTGGTAGAAATACTCGGGCCGGTCCCAGCCCACAGGGCGGCGGATCGGGGTGCGGTGGTTGGAGATCGTCCACTTCGAGCGATCGGGGGCCGAGCCGGCCGGGCCGTCGAACTCGTCATGCCAGATGTAACCACCGGGCTTGGCGGCGGCGGCCGGGGGCGTGGCAGGCGAAGCGGGGTCGGCCGGGGCCGACGGCGGCGTCGCCGGGTCGCCCGGCGCTCCAGGGGCCGCGGGAACGGCTCGGGCCTGGGGGGTGGGGGCCGTGGCGGCCAATGCGCCAGCACCCAGCATCATCATGATCTGGCGGCGGTTCATCTCGGGCACGGTGGCAATCTAACTCACACCGCACCGGCGTCAAACAAGGCAAGCCCGTCCGCGTGGCCTATGTCACCTCTAGGTTGTCTCGCTGCTGTCGGCACTGTCGTCGAGCACACCGACGGCGATCCCGTACGGCAGGAACCGCACCCGGCGATTCGGGTCGGGATTGCGCTGGCCGGCGCGCAGCGCGTCGATCTCGGTGGCGTAGACCTGCTCGACCCGGGCCGCCCCGTCGTCGCCGACGGTATAGATGGCCCAGACTCCGTCACCGGTCTCGCCGGTGGTCGCCGGCTCTGCCCGCGCGGCCCGGGCCAGGTCAGCGAAGATCGCACCCCAGCCTGCCCGGTGGTCCCCGGCGGAGCCGAACGTCCCGGAGAAGCGGTCGAATGCTGCACGCAGCCCCTCGCTGGCCTCACGCATCATTCGGTCCAGATCCTCGGAATCGAATCCGAACGCGCCGTTGTCGCCCATTGCGAGCCCCTTTCGCCCCGATCGCTCCACCCCAGTGTGCCCGCGCAGAGCGGATCCGGCCACGATCTCAGGCGAGGTTGGCCGACGCCGCTAGTTCTCCGGGACCGTGATCGGGATCGGAATCGGCACCAACGGAATACGCAGGTACTCGGTGGTCATCGGCACGGTGGTGGTCGGCGGCACCGTGGTGCTGGGGGGTTCGGTGGTTGTCGACGGCACCGTCGTGGTGGGCGGCGTCGTTGTTGTCGTCGTCGGTGGAGCCGTCGTGGTCGTGGTCGGCGG
>Ga0153956_1001100_pt1 | contig 25671 bp, 30 predicted proteins | sample TSFL040MetaG_FD_104704 | JGI IMG/M metagenome (GOLD analysis project Ga0153956, IMG submission 104704) | Attine ant fungus gardens microbial communities from Florida, USA - TSFL040 MetaG | ecosystem: Host-associated > Fungi > Mycelium > Unclassified | place: USA: Florida, Wekiwa Springs... | reverse complement strand
TCCGAATACGGCTTGCCCATCCACGCTGACCTCCGTCACAGCCAGCCCATGAATCACAAAATCACCCACAACGGAATCGGGCCGATATCTTTTCCGATTCAACCCGGTCGAATTCGACTCTAGTGCCGGCTTTTGCCCTGATGCTGACGGCCTATGTCGCCATCGCGCCCTGGATGTGGCCGGGATACGATCATCTCGGCGACGCGGCGTTGAGCGCGCTCTACGCCACCGATTACAGCTACACGTTCTGGCATCGCCCCTTCTATCTCCAGCATGGCTGGTCGCTGGCGGTGGAAGAGCATTTCTATCTGATCTGGCCTCTTGTCCTGCCGGTGATGATCCATCGCCGTTGCGCCGTGCCCGCCCTTATCGGGCTGTATCTTGCCTGCCTGTTCTGGCGAACGAGCTTCTTCGGCCCGTGGGTCAACTATTATTATCGCTTCGACACGCACGCCACCGGCCTGCTCGCCGGCGCGCTCCTGTACTTCTGCCTCAGGCGGCTGCCCCTGACGGCGACGAGCGCCTACATCGCGGCCGCCATTCTCGCGCTTCTCATGGCATCGGTGCCGATCACCGCAGCCGCCGCCGTCATTCCGTTTGCCGAGGTCGCGGCGGTCGTCCTGATCGGCTGCGTCGTCCTTGGACGCGCCGGCGTCCTGAGCATTCCCTTGCGCAGCCCCTTGGCGGTCTGGCTGGGAAAGCGGTCCTACGCCATCTATCTTTGGCATTTCCCGATCGCCGTCGCGGTCCGGGATCGGCTGCCGGCCGGCTGGTCGATCCTGTTCACCCTGGTTGGCGCGGTGACGGCAGCAGCGGTGTCTTACGTCACGGTCGAAGCGGTCGGTCGGCATCTCAAATCGGTCGTAACGGAGCGGCGCAATCGGAGTCGTTCCGCGGATGCGTCGAAGATGGTGTTGCAGGCATCGTCACGCTAGACGCGGCGACATGCCTGTCCGAACACTCTTTGCCACGCAATTGTACGAAGGTGTGCTCGACGATCCGACGCTGGTCGAGGAACTGGCGGAAGCTTGCCGCGATCTCGCCGCCGAGGATCGGGCCGGGCGGCGCTGGTCGAAGGAGCATGGTTATCGCGGCTACACGTCCTACGCGTCGCTGAACGACCTGCCGCACCGCGATCCGCGCTTCGCCGACCTGGTCCGGTTGCTCGACAAGCATGTCGCGGCGTTCGCCAGGGAAGCCGGGTTCGAGCTTGGCAAGAAGCTCAGGCTCGACAGCCTGTGGGTCAACATCCTCAAGCCCGGCGGCACGCATTCCGGCCACATCCACCCACACAGCGTGGTGTCGGGAACCGTCTATGTCGCGGTGCCGCCGGGGTCGGGCGCGCTCAAGCTGGAGGACCCGCGCCTGCCGCTGATGATGGCGGCGCCGGGGCGGGCTGGCACGTTCGTCTATATGGAGCCGGCGGAAGGCGGCGTGTTCCTGTGGGAAAGCTGGCTGCGGCACGAAGTGATGCCGAACGCGGCGAAGCGGGACCGGATCAGCATCAGCTTCAACTACCGCTGACCTCTCCTCAATCCGTCATGCTGAACTTGTTTCAGCATCCATGCTCGTTGGTCGCCGCGAAATACGCCGGTTCAAGTATATATTTTCTCACGCGAAGGCACGAAGGCGCGAAGATTTTGTTCGCGCGGAGGCGCAGAGAGCGTGCCCAGTATCTCCCGTCTCGCGCCAGCGAGACCTTCATCATTTGTTGCCGCGTTGGATAAGGGAGCCGCTGGCGCGGCTCGGATGCCGCTTGGCGAACTCTCTCTCTCTGCGCCTCCGCGCCTCCGCGCGAACAAAATCTTCTTCTCTTCTTCTTCGCGCCTTCGCGCCTTCGCGTGAAAACAACAATCCTTCACGCTCCGCAGGCACGCCGCCCGGACGAATACGCCGACCGCTGGCATTATCGCGCGCGCTCCCGTAAGGCGCGCGCTTTCAGACATTCCTTATCGAACGGACCATCATGGGCTTCAAATGCGGCATCGTGGGCCTGCCGAACGTCGGCAAGTCCACCCTCTTCAACGCGCTGACCGAGACGGCGGCGGCGCAGGCGGCCAATTATCCGTTCTGCACGATCGAGCCGAACGTGGGCAATGTCGGCGTGCCCGACGCGCGGCTCGACAAGCTCGCCGCGGTCGCCGGGTCGCAGAAGATCATCGAGACGCAACTGGCGTTCGTCGACATTGCCGGGCTGGTGCGCGGCGCGTCGAAGGGCGAGGGCCTGGGCAACCAGTTCCTCGGCAACATCCGTGAGGTCGACGCGATCGTCCATGTGCTGCGCTGTTTCGAGAATGGCGACGTGACGCATGTCGAGGGCAAGGTCGACCCGATCGCCGATGCCGAGACGGTCGAGACCGAATTGATGCTGTCGGACCTCGAAAGCCTGGAAAAGCGCGTGCCCAACTTCGCCAAGAAGGCGGCGCAGGGCGACAAGGAAGCGAAGATCGCCGCCAGCGTGCTGGGCCAGGCGCTCGACCTGCTGCGCGACGGCAAGCCGGCACGGCTGACCGAACCGAAGGATGCCGAGGAAGCGCGCGTGTTCGGCCAGGCGCAACTGATCACCGCCAAGCCGGTGCTCTACGTCTGCAACGTCGATGAGGGCGATGCGGCGACGGGCAACGCGCATTCGGCGCGGGTATTCGACAAGGCAAGGGCCGAGGGCGCCGAAGCGGTGGTCGTGTCGGCGGCGATCGAGGCCGAGATCGCGACGATGCCCGCCGGGGATCGCGGCGAGTTCCTCGCCGAGCTGGGCCTGCACGAAACCGGCCTCGCCCGCGTCATCACCGCCGGATACAAATTGCTCCACCTGCTGACCTTCTTCACCGTCGGGCCGAAGGAGGCGCGCGCCTGGACCGTGCATGCCGGGGCGACCGCGCCCGAGGCGGCGGGCGAGATCCACACCGATTTCGAGAAAGGCTTCATCCGCGCCGAGACGATCGCCTATGACGACTATGTGGCGCTGGGCGGCGAGGCCAGAGCGCGCGAGGCCGGCAAGCTACGCGCCGAGGGCAAGGCCTATATTGTCCATGACGGCGACGTGATGCATTTCCTGCATAGTTAAGCACGCACCGCCAAAGAGAAGGTGGCTATTCCAAATAAGATATCGACTTTAATTAGAGTAACATCGGCACATTTCTGCCGGATTCGATGGTTAACACCCCGGCAACCACGAAAAAGTCGGAACAATACATAATGTTACACCTTTTCCGGCTATAGAGATGTCGGAGAGGGCGATATGTCTAGAGCGACCGTCACCAACACACCAGGCGCCGATCCGTCCAAGGCGGCGCCGGCCAGGGAAAAACGCGCCGACAGCCGGCACCGCACGGTGTTGCAGGTCGCGAAGCTCCAGACCGCGCGCGGCGACGAACTGTGCATCCTGCGCAACGTGTCGGCCGGCGGGCTGCGCGCCGATGTCTATACCGATCTCGCGGTCGGCGAACCGGTCCGGTTCGAGCTCAAGACCGGACGCAGCGTCGCGGGCCGCGTAGCCTGGACCAACGGCGAAGCGATCGGGGTCGAATTCGACCGCAAGGTGCCGATCCTCGCCTATCTCGCGCATCAGGCGATCGAGGAACTGGGCCGCCGCGTGCGTGCGCCGCGCGTGCATGTCGGCAAAGGCGGCTTCCTGCGCGTGGCCGATCAGGAGCACCCTGTCGAGATCGTCGATGCCTCACAGGCCGGGATGTGCGTGCGCACCGACCGGATCCTGCCGGAAGGCTGCACGTGCCAGGTCATCACGGAAGGACTAAGCGAACGCGGCGCGATCGTGCGCTGGTGCCACGACGGCCTGGCCGGGCTGCAGTTCAAGCAACCGCTGCAATTCCGCGAATTCGCGGCGTGGCGGACGCACGGCAAGGTAACCGGCCGCATCCAGTGAGGCCCGGCCGGTATGATTTCAGCCGTCGTGCTCCTGCGAAAGCAGGAGCCCAGGGTCGCAAGCCGTATCGCCCGTGGCTCTGGGCTCCTGCTTTTGCAGGAGCACGGGTGGTTTTGAGCGTCGGTAGCCTGGATTTGCCCTAACGCTCGAACGCCGCGATGATCGGGCACGGTCCCGCGCCGCCCTTGCCGCATTCGTGCGCCAGCTTGGCCAGCGAATCGCGCGCCGCCGTCAGCTCGGCGATGCGGGCGTCGAGCGCCGCGATCCGGCCCCGCGCCAGTTCCCGCACCCGCGCCCGGTCGTCGCGCGCGTCGAGGTCGAGCAGTTCCGCGATCTGATCGAGCGTGAACCCCGCCGCTTGCGCCGCGCGGATGAAGCGCAGCCGCCGCACCTCCTGGTTGCCGTATCGCCGCACGCCGCCATATGCCGCATCGCGCGCCGGCTCGGCGAGCAATCCCCGGCGCTGGTAATAGCGCACCGTTTCGACCCCCACCCCGCCCGCCGCCGCGAGCTTGCCGATCGTCAGGGCGTTCATCGCTTGACTCCGTACTATGGTACGGACGCTATATCGGACGCATGACGCAACAGGTAAAGCGCGCAACACTATATCGCATGGTCATGCCCACGCATGTCTGTCCCTATGGCCTCAAGTCGAAACGGCTGCTCGAACGGCATGGCTATGCGGTCGAGGATCATTGGCTGACGACGCGCGCGCAAACCGATGCGTTCAAGGCCGAGCATCACGTCGAGACCACGCCGCAGACCTTCATCGACGGGCGGCGGATCGGCGGCAATGACGATCTGCGCCGCTTTTTCGGCCGCCATGTGCCGGCCAAGGGGGAGACCAGCTACACACCGGTGATCGCGGTGTTCGGGATGGCGGCGGCGATGGCGCTGGCGGCCAGCGTCGCCGCCTATGGCGCGCCGTTGACGATCCGCGCGGGCGAGTGGTTCGTGTCGTTCGCGATGTGCCTGCTGGCGATGCTCAAGCTGCAGGGCGTCGAGGCGTTTTCGACCATGTTCCTCAATTACGACCTGCTGGCGCGGCGCTGGGTGCCCTATGCTTATGCCTATCCGTTCCTGGAGGCGCTGGCCGGGGTGCTGATGGCGGCGGGCGCGCTCACATGGCTCTCGGTGCCGGTGGCGTTGTTCATCGGCACGATCGGGGCGGTGTCGGTGGCGAAGGCGGTCTATGTCGACAAGCGCGACATCGAATGCGCGTGCGTCGGCGGATCGAGCAACGTGCCGCTGGGCTTCGTGTCGCTGACCGAGAATTTGATGATGATCGCGATGGCGGTCTGGATGATCTTCGCATGAGGGCGCTACTGCTCGCCGCCGCGCTGCTGCCCATGCCGGCATTCGCGCAGGATATGGGCGGAATGTCCATGCCGATGCCGACTCGTACCCCCGACGCTTCCCCGGCAAAGGCCGAGGCCCAGTCAGGGGACGCCGATGACGGCGTTCAGCCCCCCGTTACTTCTGCATCCGCGACTAGGCCCCGGCCTTCGCCGGGGAAGCGCGAAGGGGATGACGGCATGAGCGGCATGGACATGGGGCCGGCCACCTATGCCGCCGGCTCCGGCACCTCGCGCCTGCCCGCGATCGGCGGCGCGATGACCGGCCTGCACGTCATGACCGGCGGCTGGATGCTGATGCTGCACGGCTATGCCTGGGGTGCCTATACCGATCAGTCGGGACCGCGCGGCGACGATGCGGCGTTCGTCACGTCGATGGCGATGCTGGAGGCGCGGCGTGCTCTGGGCGGCGGCGCGGCGCTGACGCTGCGCTCGATGCTCAGCCTCGACCCGCTGATGGGCAAGCGCGGCTATCCCAATCTGATCGCGACCGGCGAGACCGCGAACGGCGTCACCCCGCTGATCGACCGCCAGCATCCGCACGATCTGTTCATGGAATTGTCGGCGCGGGTCACGGTGCCGGTCGGCGCGGGCGTGGATGCGTTCGTCTATGGCGGCCCCGTCGCCGAGCCGGCGCTCGGCCCGTCGGCGTTCATGCACCGCGCCTCCGCGCAGTTCCTCCCGCTCGCACCGATCACGCACCATTGGTTCGACAGCACGCACATCGCGTTCGGCGTCGTCACGATCGGATTGAACACGGCGCGCTGGCAGGTCGAGGGATCGGCGTTCCGCGGCCGCGAGCCCGACCAGTATCGCTGGGACATCGAGACGCCACGGCTCGATTCGTGGAGCGTGCGTGCGACGTGGAACCCCTCGCCCAATTGGTCGGCGCAGGTCAGCCATGGCCGGCTGGAAAGTCCCGAGGCGCTCGAACCGGGGATCGACGAAGCGCGGACGACGGCGAGCGTGCAATATGCCCGTGGCGGCTTTTCGGCGCTGGCCGGTTTCTCGATCAAGAAAAGACTGCCGGGGCGGAGCCTGACCGCGTGGATCGGCGAGGCGAGCTGGAACCTGTCCGACCATCATGCGCTGTTCGGCAGACTCGAGAATGTCGCCAATGACGAGCTGTTCCCCGACCCCGCCGACCCGCGTCACGACCGCCCGTTCCGCGTGACGCGCGGCGAGATCGGCTATGCCTATCGATTGCAGCTGGCCGGTCCGGTGGAAGCGGCGATCGGCGGCAGCGGGTTCCTGATCGGTACGCCGCGTGCGCTGGACGGCGCCTATGGCAGATCGCCGCTCGGCTGGACCGGGTTCGTCAAATTGAGCCTTGGCGGATAGGGGCGATTTCCGGCATGGCGGCGGCACCATATCGGGAGTCGCCCATGCGCCGGATCGCCCTAGCCTTCAGCCTTGCCGTTGCCGCCGCGCTCAGCGCCTGCGCCGCGACGCCCCCACCCGCCGTCGCCAGTGCGCCCGCACCGGCCGCTGCCCCGGAGACCCGCGCGCCGGTCACCATCCTCGTCTCGATCGACGGGTTTCGCGCGGATTATCTCGATCGCGGGGTGACGCCCAATCTCAACACGCTGGCCGCCGCCGGGATCAGCGCGGCGATGCGGCCGAGCTATCCGTCGAAAACCTTCCCCAACCACTGGACCTTGGTCACCGGGCTGCGGCCCGATCGCACCGGGATCGTCGCCAACAAGATGCTGGACGCGACGCGGCCCAGGGACACGTTCACCATGGCGTCGGACGATCCGTTCTGGTGGAACGCCGCCGAGCCGATCTGGGTAACGGCGGAGAAAGCGGGCATCCGCACCGCGACCGAATTGTGGCCCGGATCGAACGTCGCCTGGGGCGGCGCGCGCGCGGAGCAATGGCCCAACGACATCGCCGGCGGCACGCGGCCGCAGGACTGGACGCAATTCAACCAGGTGCTGAGCGACCGCCAGCGCGTCGATACCGTGATCGACTGGCTGCGCCGCCCCGCCGCCACGCGCCCCGCCTTCGTCACGCTCTATTTCGACGAAGTGGATACCGCCGGGCACCGCTTCGGCCCCGGCGCGCAGCAGACGACCGACGCGGTGGCGGACGCCGACCGCGCGATCGGCTGGCTGCGCGAGGGGCTGGCGGCGCTGGGACAGCCCGCCAACCTCGTCATCGTCGCCGATCACGGCATGGCGCCGATTGCCAACGACCGCGTGATCGTGCTCGACACGTTCAGCAACGCCGACGATTACGACGTGGTCGAGGACGGGGTCTATGCCTCGATCAACCCCAGGCCGGGCAAGGAAGCGGCGGTCGAAAAGGCGCTGCTCGGGCCGCACGGCCCGCACCTGACCTGCTATCGCAAGGCGGAGGTGCCGGAACGCTTCCACTATGGCCGGAATCCGCGCGTGCCCGCGATCCTGTGCATGCCCGACGACGGCTGGACGGTGGTGGTGCATCCGCCGAAGCATGACGTGACGGGCGGCGCCCATGGCTATGACAATTTCGCGCCCGACATGCTGGCGCTGTTCATCGCGACCGGTCCCGCGATTCGCCCGCTCGGCAAGCTGCCGACGTTCGACAATGTCGATGTCGCGCCGCTGCTGCGCGACCTGATCGGCCTGCCGGCGGGGCGGGGCCTTGATGGCGACGACGCGCCGTTCCGCGCGGCGCTCGCGCAATGAGCGGCGACCTGCTTTACTATGAGGATCTGGTGGTCGGCACGAAGGCGAGCTTCGGCCGGTACGAGGTGACGCGCGACGAAGTGGTCGCGTTCGCCGCGCAATACGACCCCCAGCCGTTCCACCTGTCGGACGAAGCCGCCGCGCAGACCTATTTCGGCCGCCTGTCGGCGTCGGGCTGGCACACCGCCGCGATGACGATGCGGATGACGGTCGATCATTTCCGCACCAGCCGGCAGGCGGGGCTGGGGTCGCCAGGGATCGACGAGCTCAAATGGCTGCGGCCGGTCTATCCCGGCGACACGCTGCGCTGCGAGACCGAGCTGCTCGAAAAACGCCTGTCGCAAAGCCGCCCCGACATGGGGATCACCAAGGGGCGCACGACCGTGTTCAACCAGCACGACCAGCCCGTCATGACCTTCGTCGCGAACGGGCTGATCCGGACGCGGCCGGCATGATTCCCGACATTTGATCCATTTGGATGCACGCCACCCCGACGAAGACCGGGGCCAGTGTCAGCGAACTTGCCAGCGGCATCCCGCCGCCGAGAAACCATCGTGACTGGGCCCCGGCCTTCGCCGGGGAAGCGTGCCCCGCCTGACCGAATCCGGCCCTACCCTCCTCTTGAGGAGAAGGGCCTACGATCTAACGCCGCCCGCGCCCGCCGCCACGCCCGCGATAGCCGTCGCCGCCGCCGCGCGACGGGCCGCGATCGAAGCCGCGCCATTCGTCGCGGCGGTTCTGGCCGCGCCACTGGCTGCCGCGATTTTCCCAATAGCGGCGCTGGCTGTCGTTCCAGCGCATCGGGCGGCGGTCGCGGTCGTAGACGTAATAGCCGCTGCCCGGATAATAATAGCCGCCATACCAGCCGTAATAAGGCATGCCGTACGCGCCGTCGTAGAAATCGCTGTAATAGCCGCGGCCGTAATAACCCGGCGCGCCATAGCCGACGCTGACGCCCGAATAGCCGTAGCCGTCATCGACGCAGCCGGTCAGCGCGGCCAGCGACACGGCACCGAGGGCAATCATGCGGAGGTTCATTGTCCGGTCTCCCAGTCACAAGGGGCAAGCGGCCGAACGCGCCGCTACGGAAACGAAACGAACAGGATCAGCGGCGGTTCCAACGCCTCCCCTCCCGCAAGCGGGAGGGCCGGGGGTGGCCTGTTGTTCAGTAGCGGGGAAGGACACACCTGCCCCCCAGAGTGAGTCCGTTTGAGGTGGGATCGTGCTCCGGCGCAAGCCGGAGCACTGGCGGGAAGAGCAGCGTCGGGAGCCTCCAACGCTCCGGCCTGCGCCGGAGCACAAGGACCGGTTCAATCTCAATCGGACAGACTCTAGGCCGGATCGAGATTCAGAAATCCCCCGTCACCCCGGCCTTGTGCCGGGGTCCACCGGGAGGCAAGCGTGGGACAAGAGGCTCAAAGGCCCAGGCACCGAGGCACAGTGGACCCCGGCACAAGGCCGGGGTGACACTGCAACCGACCCAAATCTGAATGTCGATCCGTCCTAGCCCCTCCCGCAAGCGGGAGGGGAACCGATCAATGCTTCACGTCGCGCCAGACGTTACGATACGCGCCATAGGCCAGGAAGCTGGAGATCAACAGGAAGATCACCGCGAAGAAACCGTACTGGTGCCGCGTCTCCAGGTTGGGGTCGCCCGCCCAGACCAGGAACGCCGCGACGTCCTTCGCCATCTGGTCGACGGTCGGCTTGGTGCCGTCGGCATATTGCACCTGTCCTTCCGACTTGAGCGGCGGCGGCATCGCGATGTTCAGATTGGCGAAGTACGGATTGTAATAGAGGCCCTTCGGCGTCTTGATGTCCGGGAACTTCGCCAGCAGCTCGGCCGGCTGGTTCTGATAGCCGGTGATCAGCGAATAGACGTAATCCGCCCCGCCATGCCGCGCGCGGGTGATGTAGCTGAGGTCGGGCGGGATCGCATTGTTGTTCGCCGCGCGCGCCGCGATGTCGTTGGCGAACGGCATCGGGAAGCGGTCGGCCGGCGTGCCCTTGCGGGTCGCGGGCTCGCCGGTGTCGGGATTGACCGACGGGATCGTGTCGTAGCCGAGCGCGATCGCCTTCACCTGGGCGTCGTTATAGCCAATCCCCTTGAGGTCGCGGAACGCGACGAAGCGCAACGAGTGGCAGGCCGAGCAGACTTCCTTGTACACCTGGAAGCCGCGCTGCAGCTGCTGCTTGTCGAACTTGCCCATGACGCCGTCCGAGCGGAGTCCGGCCGCGCGCGGATGGAGATGAGCCTCCGTCTCCGCGCTCTGCGGCGCGCCGGTCCAGATCTTCGGCGACGGGTCGCCCACCAGACCCGAAATCGACCCGTAGAACGCGATGGCGAGGACGAGCGTGAACCCTGCCCCGACCACCAATGCGATAGCGCGAACCATGTCTCTAATATCCCCTATCGCTCGCTCAGTGCGCCGTCGCCGGGCTGGCGTCATGTTTGGCCAGCACGGCCTCCGTGATCGAATTGGGCAACGGCGTCGGCCGCTCGCTCCGCGCGATCATCGGCAGGATGACCAGGAAGTGCAGGAAGTAATAAGCCGAGCAGATCTGCGCGACGATCACGTAGAACGGGTCGGCCGGCGAGCCGCCGCAATAGCCGAGCACCAGCACGTCGACGACCAGCACCCAGAACGCGATTCGCGCCTTGGGCCGGTACTTGTTCGACCGCACCGGCGAACTGTCGAGCCACGGCAGGAAGAACAGCAGCAGGATCGACCCGAACATCGCGAGCACGCCCCACAATTTGGCCGGCAGGATAAAGTCCGAGGTGAACGAGCGCAGGATCGCGTAGAACGGCCAGAAATACCATTCGGGCACGATATGCGCCGGCGTCTGCAGCGGATTGGCCGGGATATAATTGTCCGGGTGTCCCAGATAGTCGGGGAAGTAGAAGATCACCATGGCGAACAGCGCCAGGAACACCAGCAGCCCGAACCCGTCCTTCGCGGTGTAATACGGATGGAACGGCACCGTGTCCTGTTCGCCCTTCACGTCGACGCCCTCGGGGTTGCTCGACCCCGGAATGTGCAGCGCCCAGATGTGCAGGATGATGACGGCCGCGATCACGAACGGCAGCAGGTAATGGAGCGAGAAGAAGCGGTTGAGCGCGGCGTCGTCCGGCGCGTAGCCGCCGAGCAGCCAGACGCGGATCGTCTCGCCGACCACGGGAATCGCCGAGAAGAAGCCGGTGATGACCTGCGCGCCCCAGAAGCTCATCTGGCCCCACGGCAGCACATAACCCATGAACGCGGTCGCCATCATCAGCAAGAAGATGACCACGCCCAAGAGCCACACCATCTCGCGCGGCGCCTTGTACGATCCGTAATAGAGCCCGCGGAAGATGTGGGTGTAGACGACGATGAAGAAAAACGACGCGCCGTTGGCGTGCGCATAGCGCAGGAACCAGCCGGCGTTGACGTCGCGCATGATCGTGCCGTTGACCGAATCGAACGCGCCCGCCGCCGACGAATGGAAGTGCATCGCCAGCACGATGCCGGTGACGATCTGCACCGCCAGCGCCGCGCCCGCGAGGACGCCGAAATTCCACCAGTAATTGAGGTTGCGCGGCACCGGGTAACCGGCGCCCACCGCATTGTAGACCAGCCGCGGCAATGGCAGCTTTTCGTCCATCCAGCGCATCAGCGGCGCTTTGGGTTGATATTGCCTGGCCCAGGGGAAACTCATGTTCTTCTACCCCCTTAACCGACCAAGACCGCGGTCGGCGACGTGAATTTATAATCCGGAACGAACAGGTTCTTCGGCGCCGGCCCCTGGCGGATGCGCGCCGCCGTGTCGTATTGCGACCCGTGGCACGGGCAGAAATAGCCGCCGAACTTGCCGCGATTATCGCCTTCGTTGATGCCCAGCGGAATGCAGCCGAGATGGGTGCAGACGCCGAGCGTGATCAGCCAGTTCTTGTGGCCGTCCTTGGTCCGCTGCTCCAGCGTTTCGGGATCGCGCAGGCTCGACACCGGCACCGCGTCGGCTTCGGCGATTTCCTTCGGCGTCAGGTTGCGGACGAACAGCGGCTGCTTGCGGAACGTCGTGATGACGCCCTGGCCCGGCGCGATCTTCGACAGGTCGATCTCGGTGGTCGACTGCGCCAGCACGTCCGCCGACGGGCTCATCTGGTTGATCAGCGGCACCAGCACCGCGACTCCGCCGCCGACCGCGGGGAACGCCACCGCGGCGATGTTGAGGAAGTCGCGACGACGCGGATCGCTGACGGTGTCGGGCGACTCACCCGGATTCAGAACTGTGTCGGTCGCCATTCAGCAAAGCCCTATTCAAAACTAAGCGCGCATCAAAACCATGTGGCGGGACGCTTTGAGAACGGCCTGGGAATGCCGCGCCCGCCTGAAAGCCCCCGTCCCCACGGAAGCTGCGCGCCTGATAGACACGGGGACCGGCCTTTGCCAACGGCTTTTTGATGCGCATCGCACTCTACCAGCCCGATATCGCCGGGAATGTCGGCACGATCCTCCGTCTGGCGGCCTGCCTGGGAGTCGGCGTCGACCTGATCGAACCGATGGGGTTCGCGTTCGGCGACCGCGCGATGGCGCGCGCCGGGATGGACTATGCCGACCGCGCCGACGTGGCGCGGCATGCCGATTGGGCGGCGTTCGAAACCGGCGTGGTGGGACGGATTGTCCTATTGACGACGCGCGGCGCGCCCCGGATGGACGAAACACATTTCCTCGCCGGCGACACGCTGCTGTTCGGCAGCGAAAGCGCCGGCGTTCCGCCCGAGGTTCATGCCCGCGCCGACCTGCGCGTGATGATTCCGATGCGGCCGGGATTCCGGTCGCTCAACGTGGCGGTATCGGCCGCGATGGTGCTGGGCGAGGCGATGAGACAGACGAAGGGATGGCCGGAATGATCGAACTCGACACCGAACAGGCGACCGCGCGCCAATGGTTCGAGCAGCTGCGCGACCTGATCTGCGCCGAATTCGAGGCGATCGAGCGCGAGGCCGGGTCGGACGCCGCGTTCGAATATGTCGCGTGGGACCGCGCCGATCCCTCGGGCGCCGATGGCGGCGGCGGGGTGCGCGGGGTGATGAAGGGCAAGGTCTTCGAGAAAGTAGGGGTCAACGTCTCGACCGTCGGCGGCGCGTTCGAGGGCGATTTCGGCAAGACCATCCACGGCGCGGGCGACGACCCGACCTTCTTCGCCACCGGCATCTCGCTGGTCGCGCACATGGCCAACCCGCATGTCCCGGCGGTGCACATGAACACGCGCTTCCTGGTGACGACCAAGCGCTGGTTCGGCGGGGGCGCCGACCTCAATCCCCCGCTCCCGGTGGCGGAGGATACCGCCGATTTCCACGCGACGTTGCAGACGGCGTGCGATCGTCACGACGCAAGCTATTATCCGCGCTTCAAGCAATGGGCCGACGATTATTTCTACATCCCCCATCGCCGGGTGCATCGCGGCGTCGGGGGCATCTTCTACGATCATCTGGAGGGCGATTTCGCGGCGAACTTCGCCTTCACCCAGGATGTCGGGCGCGCCTTTCTCGACGCTTTCCCGCGCATCGTGCGGCGGCGGATGAGCGACACCTTCACCGATGCCGAGGTGCAGGCGATGCGCGAATGGCGCGGGCGCTACGCCGAATTCAACCTGGTCTATGACCGGGGCACGCTGTTCGGGCTCAAGACCGGCGGCAATATCGACGCCATTTTAATGAGCCTGCCGCCCGTCGCTACCTGGAGTTGAGCCGGCGCCACGCGGCGACCTGGACCAGCGCCATGGCGATCGCCGCCAGCCCCGCCACGCCGGCGGTGATCGCATCGACCATCACCCGCGCGATCGGGTTGGGGGCGTAGTGCGCCATCCACTGATCGAGCATCACGAACGGCACCGCGAGCAGGTATTGCGCGAGCACCACGCTCAGCACCACGCCGGCGAGCAGCAGCATATGCCCGCGCGTCAGCGTGACGCTCCGCCCGATCGCGCCGGCCGCCCCGATCGGCCGCGCCGCCAGGATCGCCGGGGCGACCAGCAGGGTGCGCGACAACAGCAAGGCGAGCGCCGGCATGATCAGGAACGGCAGGCGTATCAACGCCAGCCCGAACAACCCGAACGGCAGCATCCAGATCGCCCAGGCGAGCAGCAAGCGCGGCAACAGCCGGAGCGCCGCGACCAGGGCCTCGCCGACCGTCGCCCGGCGCGTGAGGTAGATCGAGGCCAGCGCGAACTGTCCGTACAGCGCGACCACGACGACGACGACGTACCACCAGCCATAGTGCGTGAGCCATGTCTGGAACGCCGCCGACCATGCCTGGAACGTGGGGTCGCCGGGGTCCGCGCTGGCGACCGCGTCGATATCGGGCGGGTTGGGCATCAGCAGTGACAGCGCCAGCTGCGGCAGGAACACGAACATCCCCGCCACCGCGGTCAGCACGGTCCAGTCGCGCCGCCACGCCGCCCAGGCGTCGGCATAGATCGTCGTCGCGCGGAGCTTCACGCGGCGGCCACACCCTCTCGCGCAGGCATAGCGGCGCGGTAGAGCTTGGCCGAGAAAGCGGCGACGATCAGCGTGAAGCCGGTGCTGACGATCCCGCTCAGGATCGCGACGATGACCCTGCCGGCCGAGAAGGGCGTCGTCATGTCGGTGAGCAGACCGATCACCGTGCCGATCCCGGACGTCACCGCCGCCGCCGCGACGAAATAGACGATGCCGAACAACAGCCACACGCCGATCATCTTCCACACCATGCCGCGCGACAGCGCCCAGGCTCGCCGGATCGCGGCGATCACGCCACCTTCGGCGACGATCACGGGATAGAGCAACGCCAGCCGGATGCCGATGAAGATGACGACGACCACCAGCGCGATCGTGTAGATCTTGGCGAAGGTCGCCGCTCCGCCCGTCAGATTGGCGCGCGCCATGCCGCCGCTGCTCAGCGCGGACAGGTCGACGCCGTTGGCGATCGCCATGCCGACGACGGGCAAGGCAAGCACGATCAGCACGGCCAACAGGATCAGCATCGCCGCGATCGCACGGCCCATATTACCGGTCGCCGCCGATACCGCCCGCGGCCGCCCGCCGCCGGGATCGAGCGCCAGGGCGGTCACCGCGAGTTGGCCCCACAACGCGGCCAGGGCGCAAACCAGCGAGAGGACGAGCGCGACGACCGGCGGAATCGCCGGCCCGGCGCTGCCGACCAGCGCGCTGACCGAATGCGGCACCAGCAGCGCGGCCAGGACGATCGGCGCCAGCACGCCGGCATGCTCGCTCAGGAATTCGGCGGCCCGGTCCCAGACATTGCCCATATTGACCATCGCACTCTCCCAACCAGCCATTCGCAGCCTGCATAAAGTTGCGGAAATCGCAATTCTATCGCAAATATCGCGAATGACGCTGACAGGTTTTCCCCGCATCGCCGTCGATCCGCAAGTCTGCGGCGGGCGCCCGGTCGTGGCGGGCACGCGCGTGCGGGTTACCGACGTGCTCGAAATGCTGGCCGGCGGCGCCACTCCTGACGAAATTGCCGCTGACTTTCCCTATCTTAGTCAGGACGACGTTCGCGCGGTGCTGGCCTATGCGGCGGCGCAAGCCGACCACCCGGTAGTGCTCGCCGCCGAATGAAATTCCTGATCGACGCGCAGTTGCCGCCGGCATTGTGCACCTGGTTGCGGGATCGAGGGCATTCCGCCGTGCACGTCGCCGATATCGGGATGATCGCCGCAAGCGACGCCGGGATCGCGGCGCATGTCGAGGCGGGCGGCGCGATCCTGATCAGCAAGGATGAGGATTTCGTCACGTTGCGCCTGCCGGATCGCTTTGCGTTTGTCTGGCTGCGATGCGGGAATACGACAAATCGCGCGTTATTCGCCTGGCTCGACCCGCGCTGGGAGCAGATCGAGTTGTTGCTGGCGAGTGAGCGGTTCGTGGAAGCACGATGATCCCCGACGACATCGAATGGCGCGTCTCCGCCGGTCTCACGCCCTATGCCGAGAGCCTGGCCGAGATGGAGGCGCGCGTCGCGGCGGTCGCGGGCGGCGAGGCGCGCGAGCTGGTGTGGCTGCTCGAACATCCCCCGGTCTATACCGCCGGGACCAGCGCCGATCCCGCCGAGCTGATCGATCCGCGTTTTCCCGTGTTCGATACCGGACGCGGCGGGCGCTACACCTATCACGGGCCGGGGCAGCGGGTCGGCTATCTCGTGCTCGATCTCGACAAGCGCGGGCGCGACGTGCGGTGCTTCGTCCATGCGCTCGAACGATGGCTGATCGCGACGCTGGGCGATTTCGGCATCGCCGCGCGCGCCGAGCCCGGCCGCGTCGGCATCTGGACCGGCCAGGGCGCGGCGGAAGCGAAGATCGGCGCGATCGGCGTGCGGGTGAAACGCTGGGTCACGATGCACGGCTTTTCGGTCAATCTGGCCCCCGATCTCACCCATTTCGGCGGCATCGTGCCGTGCGGCCTGCCCGATTATCCGGTGACCAGCGCGGCGGCTTTGGGGGTGCCGATCGCACCGGCCGACTTCGATGCGGCGCTGGCGGCCCGGCTGCCCGACTTCCTGGCCGCGCTGGCGGCGGCACGAAAACCTGCTTGAGCGAAACGATATTACCGATTAATGTCCACGCCGATTTGGGTAATTAGGGCCGGAAAAAGCCGACCAAATCCTCAATCTAGGGAGCTTCCAACAATGCGTTCTTTCATCATCAAGGGCAGCATGATCGCCGCCGCCGCGCTCGCGATCTCGGCTTGCGCCAAGACCGAAACCACCAACACCGTCTCCGAGATGAACACCACCGTCCCGGAAACGATGAACGACACGATGACCGCGCCTGACGCCGGCGCCATGAACGGTGGCGACACGATGGCCAACGACACGATGACCGCCAACACGACCGGCAACGCGATGTAATTCGCGCGGTCGTCCGTCCCGCAAGACGGGATGGATGGTCAATCGAGGGGCCGCTCGCTTGCCGGGCGGCCCCTTTCGATTCTCAGGGCCGGCGCGATCGCATGAAAGCGCTTGGGCACACGGGCAAATCACCGTAGGTTGACGACCCGCAGGGGTCTTCACGTTTGAGGGACGAGGATGAAGAAGCGTATCATGGCGGGCGCGTCGCTCGCCGCCGGCCTGTTCGCCGGCCTGTTCTCCAGCACACCGGCGTCGGCGCAGTTCTTCCTGAAATCGTACGACTTCCGCGGCACGCCCGTCACCGGGCTGGAGCCGGAAATCGGCATGTCGATGCCGGGCGCGACGCCGGCGGAGGTCCGCGCCGGGCTGACCTGGAACCTGCGCGCCGCGCTCAATGTCGCGGCGCTTCAATGCGATTTCGCCCCGATGCTGCTGACGGTCGATCACTATAATGCGATGATCAAGGACCACAGCGCCGAGCTGAAAAGCGCGCTCGACACGCTCAACGCCTATTTCGTGCGCACCAACAAGACCAAGGCGGCGGGCCAGGCGGCATTCGACCGCTTCGGCACGCGGACCTATTCGGCGTTCGCCACGGTCGCGGCGCAATACGGCTTCTGCCAGACCGCGGGCAAGGTCGGCAGCGCGGCGATCTTCGCGCCGCGCGGGACGCTCGGCGATGTCGCGGTCAATTACATGCGCGAGATGCGCAACAGCCTGGTCCCCTATGGCGAACAGCAATTCCCCCGCGCCTTCTACGCCCGGACCTATCTGTTCCTGCCCGATTTCCAGCCCGATTGCTGGAAGAAGGGCAAATACAACGCCGGCAATTGCGGGAAGAGCAAGAAGAAGCGCTGAGGCTTCCTTGCCCCTCCCCTTCAGGGGAGGGGTAGGGGGTGGGGCCTGGCCGTCTCACCGAGACTGTGGCTTGGGGCACGCCCCCACCCCAACCCCTCCCCTGAAGGGGAGGGGCTAAGCATCAGCGCAACCCCAGCCGCTTGTGCGTCTGCAAGGTCAGGCGCCAGCGCGGGCGGTCCATCACCACCGCGATCGCCGCCGCCTCGCTCGCGGCGTTGCCGGCGGCATCACCGGTGTCGAGCGGCTGGACCAGGCGATGGGCGAAGTCCCAGGTTTCGAGCGTATCGAGATCGCTGCCCGCTTGCGGCCAGACCAGCTTGAGCTCGTCGCCGCGGCGCTGGACGACCTCGCTCCCGGCCTTGGGGCTGATGCATATCCAGTCGATGCCGGGATGCGCCGGCAAGGTGCCGTTGCTTTCCATCGCGATGACGAAGCCCTCGGCATGGAGCGCATCGACCAGGGCGTCGTCGACCTGCAGCATCGGCTCGCCGCCGGTCAGGACGCAGAAGCGCTCGGCGCGGTCCGGCCCCCAGAACGCCGCCGCCGCCGCCGCGAGCGCACCGGCATCGGCGAAGCGCCCCCCGCCCTCGCCGTCCGTCCCGACAAAATCGGTATCGCAGAACCGGCAGATCGCGGCGGCGCGGTCCTGCTCGCGGCCCGACCACAGGTTGCACCCGGCGAAGCGCACGAACACCGCCCGGCGCCCGGCATTCACGCCCTCGCCCTGGAGCGTGAGGAACATCTCCTTGACGGCGTAGGTCACGGCTGGGTGGCGTAGGCGGTCGGGTCGGGAATCCCGGCTTCCTCGAACCCCTTGGCGCGCAGCCGGCAACTGTCGCACAGCCCGCAATGCAACCCGCCCGGCGCGGGATCGTAGCACGACCAGCTCAGCCCGAGGTCGAGCCCCAACCGCGTGCCCTCGCGCACGATATCGGCCTTGGTCATGTGCTGGAGCGGGGCGTGGACGCGGAAGCGGTCGCCCTCGACCCCCGCCTTGGTCCCCAGCGCCGCCATATCCTCGAACGCGGCGATGAATTCCGGCCGGCAATCGGGATAGCCCGAATAATCGAGCGCGTTGACGCCGATCACCAGGTCGCGCGCGTTCGCCGCCTCCGCCCAGCCCAGCGACAGGCTGAGGAAGATCGTGTTGCGCGCGGGGACATAGGTTACGGGGATGTCGTCGCCGACTCCCGCCTTGGGCACGTCGATCTCGTCGGTCAGCGCCGACCCGCCGAACGCGCGCAGGTTGAGCGGGAGGACGACGTGGCGCTCGGCGCCGAGCGTGCCGGCGATCCGCCGCGCGGCGGCAAGCTCGATCTGGTGGCGCTGGTTATAGTCGATCGACAAAGCGAGCAGCCGATAGCCCTCGGCGCGCATCCTTGCCGCCGCGACCATCGAATCGAGGCCGCCCGAAATCAGGGCGACCGCCAGAGGCGATGTTGGTTGCATGATGACGCCGGAGCTAAACCCTGACGCGGACACTTACTAGCCCCTCCCCTTCAGGGGAGGGGCTGGGGTGGGGGCTATCCACGGGCGATGGGCTCGGTGAGACGGCCAGGCCCCACCCCCAACCCCTCCCCTGAAGGGGAGGGGCTTAGTAGACCAAAACAACGGGCCACCTTTTTGCGAAGGTGGCCCAGTTTGGACGCTTCCACGCGTCAACCAGGGAGAAATGCGTGCTCGATGAAAGGCACCGTCTTCCTATACGCGCCCGTCCCTAAACACCGGCTTAACGCGGCGGCGTGCAGGCGCCGGTATATTGCCCCTCATAGCTGGCGTCGAACGGCCGACCGTCGGGCGAAATGCCTTGCGTGTCGAGGCGGATCTGGCCGGGCTGCGCCACGGTGATCGTCGTCTTGCCGTATCCGCGCGGCCCGCAATTATACTGGATCGTCACCTGATTGGCGGCGTCGACGATGGTGAAGCGCGCGCATGCCTGGTCCGGATGATTGAACTGGATCAGCCGCATCGGGTCCGACGCGCATACGGCGCGCGTGTTCGCGGCGCCGATTTCCTTGAACTGCCAGTTGCCGCGCTGGAGCCCGGCGAGCGCCGCCAGCGGCCCCGCGGCGAGCGCCGCGCCGCCGATCAGCCCGGCGGCCAACATGGCCGCCGCGAATCGCTTCCCTCCTGTCATGACGCCTCCTTCGCCCAACATTATGGCACGCTCGCGGCGGCGGGGACCGGAAAGGACCGCGCGCAGAACGCGCAGCCGACCTGGATCATGCCGTCGGCATCCGCCATTTCGGCGCGGTCGGCGGGCGTGAACTTGGCGAGCACGCTGGCGATATAGTCACCGTCGCACCGGCATCCCTTGGCGAGATGCTGGCGCGCCAGCACGCGAACTTCGTCTTCTTCGTTGAACAGCCGCCAGATCAGGGTTTCGAGCGGCAGGTCGCGCTCGGCCAGCTCGTCCGCGCCCATCGTCCGGCCGAGGATCGACACATGCTCCCATTCGGGATGGTCGAGCCGGGTGTGCAGCCGCTCGCGCCCGTCCTCGCCATCGGGCAGGTGCTGGAGGAACAGCCCGCCCGCGACGTATCGCCCATCGGCGTCGCGTTTGACGCCAAAATTGATCAGGGTCGGGATCTGCTCCGACTGGACGAAATAACTCTCCGCCGCCTGCGCCAGCGTCTCGCCGTCGAGCGGGACGATGCCCTGATAACGCTCCCTGGTCTGCGCCAGGTCGAAGGTGATCGCCAGATAGCCCTCACCGAACAGCGCGAACAGGCTCGGCTCGGCAGGCGCCTCGGCGAGCCTGTCGGCGTCGTACTGGACATAGCCGCGCAGCTCACCGCCGCGATAATCGCACACCAGCAGGGTCACGACGCCAGCCTGCGTCTGCGCCTGGAGCGTCAATTGTCCCGACGGGTCCTTGAGCGTCGACCCGATCAGCGCGGTCAGCGTCAGCGCCTCGGCCAGCAGCGCCTCGATCGCCGGCGGATAGGCGTGCGCCTGGAGGATGTCGTCGAGCACCGGCCCCAGCCGCACCAGCCGCCCGCGCGCGTGGCGGGCCGGCAGGGTGAAGCCCAGCGCTTCGTCGATATCGGTGATTGGGTCGGTCACAGACGATCCTATCTTAGCCCCTCCCCTTTAGGGGAGGGGTTGGGGTGGGGGCTATCCGCGGGCGACGTCGCTTGGGGCACTCCCCCACCCCAACCCCTCCCCTGAGCCGAAGGCGGCCGCAGGCCAACGGGAGGGGCAAGATTGGTCGATCGCAGAAGCTCTGAACTCTATCGGCAATGTGGGTTGGGCGACGCGCGCCCGCAACCTCAACCGATCTGGCCGAAACACCATCGCAGGATCGATTTCTGCGCGTGGAGCCGGTTTTCCGCCTCGGGCCAGATCAAGGATTGCGGCCCGTCGATGACGTCCGCCGTCACCTCTTCGCCGCGATGCGCGGGCAGGCAATGGAGGAATTTCGCGTCCGGCTTGGCCGCCGCCATCAGCGCGGCGTCGACCTGGAACGGCATCATGGCGGCCAGCTTGGTGTCGGCATGATCCTGGCCCATCGAGATCCAGGTATCGGTGACGACGATATCGGCGCCCTCGACCGCTTCCTTCGCGGTGCCGACCACGCGCGCGCGGCCCTGGCCCAGGGCGACGTCCTCATCGGACGGCATGAAGCCCTGCGGGCACGCCGCGACGACGTCGAACTGCATCAACCCGGCGGCCTCCATGAACGAGGCGAGCACGTTGTTGCCGTCGCCCAGCCACGCGACCTTGAGCCCCGGCAGCGACCGGCCGCTCTCGATGATCGCCTGAAGGTCGGCGATGATCTGGCACGGGTGCGCATGATCGGTCAGGCCGTTGATGACCGGCACGGAGGCGTATTCCGCCATCTCGACCACCTTGGCGCGGTCGTCGGTGCGGACCATGATCGCATCGACGAACCCAGACAGCACGCGCGCGGTGTCGGCGACGCTCTCGCCGCGGCCGAGCTGCATCTGCCCGGCTTCCATCACGATCGAACTGCCGCCGAGCTGGCGGATCGCCATGTCGAAGCTGACGCGCGTACGGGTCGAATTCTTTTCGAAGATCATCGCCAGCACGCGGCCGGCGAGCGGCGCGTCGGCGTCGGGCTTGCCCTTCGGCCAGCCGGCCCGCGCCGCCTTGCGGTCCAGCGCATCGGCAAGGATCGCGGCGATTCCATCGGGTCCGGCGTCGGACAGGTTGAGGAAGTGCCTCATCAAATTCCCTCTCCCCTTGGGAGAGGGAGGGAGGAGGCCCGGACTTGTTCCGGGGCGACGGAAGGGTGAGGGTAGCCGAGAGCGTCTCGCACCCTGCCCTCACCCCGCGCGGCTTCGCCGCTTGCCCCTCTCCCGATGGGAGAGGGGATGTAGCCCCCCTCAATCATCGCTCGGCCCCGCGAAGCTCCGCGCGCCCTCGCTCAGCCGCTCGATGCATTCGGTGATGTGGCTTTCCTCGATCACCAGCGGCGGCAGCACGCGGAACACGTTCTCGCCCGCCGCGACGGTCAGCAGGCCATGATTGTCGCGAAGGTGCGCGACGAAGTCGCGGCTGACCGCCGGTTCCTTCATCTTGATCCCCAGCATCAGGCCACGCCCGCGAATCTCCTCGAACAGATGATCGTGATTGGGGATCAGTTGCTCGAACGCCGCGCGCAGCCGGTCGCCCATCCTGGTGACATGGTCGAGGAACCCAGGCTCCAGCATCACGTCGAGCACCGCTTCGCCCGCCGCCATCGCCAGCGGGTTGCCGCCATAGGTCGATCCGTGGGTGCCGACCACCATGCCCTTGGCCGCTTCCTCGGTCGCGAGGCACGCGCCGAGCGGGAAGCCGCCGCCGATGCCCTTGGCCACGGTCATGATGTCGGGGGTGATGCCGTAATGCTCATACGCCCACATCTTGCCGGTGCGGCCATAGCCGCACTGAATCTCGTCGAGGATCAGCAACAGGCCGCGTTCGTCGCACGCCTTGCGCAGGCCCCGGATGAATTCGGGCGTGCCGGCGGTCATCCCGCCCTCGCCCTGCACCGTCTCGACCAGGAAGCCCGCGGTCTCGCCGTCGATCAGCGCCAGCGCGCCTTCGAGATCGTTGAACCTGGCATAATCGAACCCGGGCAGCAGCGGTTCGAACCCGTCGCGCATCTTGGCCTGGTCGGTCGCCGAGATGGCGCCGAGCGAGCGACCATGGAACGCGTTCTTGAACGTGATGAGCTTGTAGCGTTCGGGATTGCCGTTGACGTCGTGATAGCGCCGCGCGGCCTTGATCGCGCACTCGATCGCCTCGACGCCCGAATTGGTGAAGAACACCGTGTCGGCGAAGCTGATGTCGACGATGCGCTGCGCCAGGCTCTCGCCCTGCGGGCTGCCGTAGAGGTTCGACACGTGCATCAGCGTCGCGACCTGATCCTGCAGCTTCTTCGTCAGGTGCGGGTGGCCGTGCCCCAGCGCGTTGACCGCGATGCCCGCCGCGAAATCGAGATAGCGCTCGCCGCGCTCGCCGATCAGGTAGCAGCCCTCGCCTCGCACCGGCCGCACGCCACACCGCGGATAGACGGGCATGAGCGGGGTGATGGTCACGGGTGCTGCTCCTTCAAAACGCAAAAGGCGGCCCCGGAAATGGGACCGCCCGGAGCGCGCATTTACTTGGCAGTGCCGGGAAGCGTCAACACCGCGCTACGACTTGATCTTCCAGCCCTTGTTGAGCAGCCAGTAACAGGTCAGCGCCAGCGCGACGTCGAGCGCGAACACCGCGACGCTGCCCACCAGGATCGGCGAATCGGCGGTGCCGAGGAAGCCGTAGCGGAAGCCCGAGATGATGTAGAAGAACGGGTTGCCATGGCTGAACGCGCGGAACGCGGGCGCGAGGCGATCGACCGAATAGAAGGTGCCCGACAGCAGCCCCAGCGGCACGATCACGAAATTGGTCACCGCGGCGGCATGGTCGAACTTGTCCGCCCAGATCGAGGTCAGCACGCCGAGCAGCGACAGGAACATCGCGCCCAGGAACCCGAACCACAATACCGCCCACAGATGCTGCGGCCACACCCCGACGCCGTAGATCGCCATCGCGATCCAGCAGATGAACCCGACGATGAACGCGCGCGTCATCGCCCCGCCGACCAACGCCGCGAGCAGTTCCATCGTCGACAGCGGCGGCATCAGGTAATCGACGATCGTCCCCTGGATCTTGCCGACCAGCAGCGAGAAGCTGGCGTTGGCGAAGGCCGGCCCCATCATCCCCTGGCTGATGATCAGGCCGGGCGCGATGAAATCGGCGAATGGAATCTCGACGCCGCCGACCATGACGGGGCGTTTCGCGCCGGTCGAGATGGTGAAAACCACCAGAAACAGCAGGGTCGTGGCGGCCGGCGCCCAGATCGTCTGCAGGTGCACCTTGAAGAAACGGCGCACCTCCTTCACATAGAGGGTTCTCAAGCCACCCCAGTTCACGCTCCGGATCACCGGAACGCCCGGGGTTGGCATCGCAGTGATTTTTTCTGGCGGAGAAGTGGGCGCGTCCATCGGCCTGGCAGTTAGGCCCTGACGCAGGCTCCCGCAACCGCCCGGACGACGATTTGGAAGGAAGACGATGAGCTGGACCGACGAGCGGATCGATACGCTCAAGAAGATGTGGGAAGCGGGCCAGACCGCGAGCCAGATCGCCGACGAACTGGGCGGGGTCAGCCGCAACGCGGTGATCGGCAAGGCGCACCGCCTCGGCCTGCAATCGCGCCCGTCACCGGTGAAGCCCAACGAGCCCGGCGCGGCCCCCGCTCCGACGCCCGCGCCGGCCAGGAAGGCGGCCGCCCCGGTCGAGCCCGCCCCGCGCCCCGCGCCCGCCCCGGCCCCGGTGCCGACCCCCGTCAGCGCCGCGCCGATCCCGGTCAGCACCGACATTTCGCCGCCGGTCCGCCCGGTCAACGAGCCGATCCTGCGCTCGGTCGGCCCCGGCGGCTTCGTCCGGCAATCGCCCGGCGAGCAACAGCCGCCGATCACCCCCGCGCCGCCGCGCCGGCTGGTCCCGGCCAAGCCGTCGCCCGAAATGGCGGACAAGACCAGCCTGCTCGATCTCAACGACAAGATCTGCAAATGGCCGCTGGGGCATCCCGGCGAGCCCGATTTCCATTTCTGCGGCGAGAAGGTGAATCCGGGATTCCCGTATTGCGTCGAGCATTGCGGCCACGCCTATCAGGCGCAACTCCCCCGTCGCGACCGCCGCCCCCCGCCCCCGCTGCCGTTCGGCGGGCCGAGGGTTCGTTAAGACGCGGGTGGCCGGCCTTTTGCGTCAGCAAAAGCCGGACTCGCTGCGTCGGGCAGCGGAGTGGCGCAGCCGCTCCGTCTGACGACGCGGCGTCTGGTCAGACGATTCTCGCCCCGATTTAGACCTTTTTGGTATGCAGCCGGTTAACCGCGCGTCTTTACCTCACAGTGTGACATTCCTGCCCATAGGTTTGACGAAACGGCCACAGTCGCCGTCGTCGAACGGGGTAGCACAGAGTGAAGAAATTGATCGCGAGCGCGGTGGCGTTGGTCGCCGCCGGCACCGTATTTGCGGCCATCACCAAGGTCAGCGCCGCCGCCGGCATCGGCGACAGGACGGCCGCCCCGATCGTCACGGTCCTGACGCCGATCTCCGCGCCGGCGCCGGTCGTCGCGCCGATTGCCCTGCCAAGACCCCCGCAGATCTCAAGGCCGACACCGATGGGCGCACCGGCCGGTCTCACCGTCCCGTCGCCGTCGCTGGCCGGCGTCACGGCCATTCCGACCGGTCTCAAAACGGAGGATTATCTCCAGCCGTCCTGGGGCACTGGGGCCATTCCGGCACACGAGGACGATGTCGGCGCATTCCGGTTCCTGTGTGCGCCGTCGCACAATGCCTATGACGATCCGCTGATGTATCCGGGCCAGCCGGGCAAATCGCACCTGCACACCTTCTTCGGCAACACGCTGGCCGACGCCAACTCGACCTATGCGTCGTTGCGGACGACCGGCGAGTCGAGCTGCAACGACAAGCTGAATCGCTCGGCCTATTGGATTCCC
>Ga0153956_1001099_pt1 | contig 25696 bp, 25 predicted proteins | sample TSFL040MetaG_FD_104704 | JGI IMG/M metagenome (GOLD analysis project Ga0153956, IMG submission 104704) | Attine ant fungus gardens microbial communities from Florida, USA - TSFL040 MetaG | ecosystem: Host-associated > Fungi > Mycelium > Unclassified | place: USA: Florida, Wekiwa Springs... | reverse complement strand
CGCCCGGCCATCTGGGTGGCGTCCTCGCTGGCCAATATCGCGCGGCTGGTCGAGATGAAGCAGCGCCGCGATGGCTGATGCGGCGGCGCACGTCACGCGCCGCACGCGCGAGCGCGACGGGCGAGGCACAGCGCCCGACCTCGCGGCGATCGTCGCGGAAGGGATACCGACGATCCTGAAGGGTGCCGCTAGCGATTGGCCGCTGGTGCAGGCTGGGCATGAATCCGCCGAAAGCGCGATGGCCTATCTGCGACGCTTCGATGCCGGCCGACCAGTGGTGGGCTATACAGGCGACCCGGCGATTCACGGCCGCTTCCACTACAACGATGACGCGACGGGCATGAATTTTCGCGGCGAGCGCGTGACGCCCGACGTGTTCCTCGCGCAGATCGCGGAGCATCGCGGCGACGCTGACGCGCCTGCTTTCTATATCGGCTCGACCGACCTCGACACCTATTTCCCCGGTTTTCGCGCCGAAAACAATTTGGTGCCGGCGGGCGAGTTATTCGCGCAGCATCCGCCGGTCGCCAGCATCTGGATCGGCAACCGCACGGTCGCGGCGGCGCATTGGGACATGTCGGACAATGCCGCGGTCTGCGCCGTGGGATATCGCCGCTTCACGCTGTTTCCGCTCGAGCAGGTCACCAACCTCTATCCCGGACCGCTAACGCCGACGCCGGGCGGGCAGGTGGTGACGATGGTCGATCTCGCCGCGCCCGATCTCGAGCGTTACCCTCGCTATCCCGAGGCAGCCGCAGCAGGCGAGATAGCCGAGCTCGAGCCAGGCGACGTGCTCGTCTATCCTGCCCTCTGGTGGCATCAGGTCGAGGCGCGCGACGATTTCAACGTATTGGTCAATTACTGGTGGAACGCGGCGCCTGCCTTCATGGACTCGCCAATGACCACGCTTCTCCACGCCATGCTCGCGCTGCGCGACCGGCCGGAGCATGAGAAGGCTGCGTGGAAAGCGATGTTCGAATATTATATTTTCGGCGATCCCGCCCGGCCCGCCGCGCACCTTCCGGAACCGGCGCGGGGACCATTGGCGCCGCTAGACGATCGAACCGCGCGGCAACTCCGCGCCCTGGTGATGGGCAAGCTCAACCGATGAACGAAAAAGGACCACCGGAGCGGAAGCGCGTGATCGTGGCCGGTGGCGGCACCGCCGGCTGGATCGCGGCGACCGCGCTGGTCAAGCAGCTCGGTCAGCTGATCGACGTGACTTTGATCGAGTCCGATGAGATCGGGACGGTCGGCGTCGGGGAATCGACCATCCCGACGATCCGCACGTTCCATCAGTTCATCGGCGTCGATGAGGCGGCCTTCGTTCGTGCGACCGGCGCGAGCTTCAAGCTGGGTATCGGCTTCGAAGGCTGGAACAGGCCGGACGATCATTATTTCCACTCGTTCGGCTCGGTTGGCCGCTCGGTGTTCGTCGCCGATTTCCAGCATTTCTGGCTGGAGGCGCGGCAGCGCGGCATCGGCCGGCCCTATGGCGACTATTCGATCGAATTGCGCGCCGCTGCGGACAGCCTCTTCTCGGCCGATCCCGAACTGGGGCTGGCCTATGCCTATCATCTCGACGCCACGGCCTATGCCCGCTTCCTGCGCGCGATTGCCGAGCCCGCCGGGGTGCGCCGCATCGAGGGCCGTATCGAGCGGGTCGAGCAGGATGGCGAGAGCGGCGATATCGCAGCTCTGGTGCTCGCGTCGGGCGAACGGGTCGAAGGCGATATCTTCATCGACTGTACCGGCTTTCGCGCGTTGCTGATCGAGCAGACGCTGAAGGCCGGGTTCGCGACTGGAGCCATTGGCTGACGACCGACAGCGCCTTCGCGGTGCAAACCGAGGGGACCGATGAGCCGGTGCCCTATACCCGCGCGATCGCGCACGAAGCGGGCTGGCGCTGGCGCATCCCGCTCCAGCACCGGATCGGCAACGGCTTCGTCTTTTCCAGCGCGCATATGGAGGCCGATGCGGCACGCAAGCAGCTGCTAGACGCGCTTGATGGCGATCCGTTGTTCGAGCCGCGATTGCTGCGCTTCACCACCGGCATGCGGCGCAAGACATGGCATCGCAATTGCGTCGCGCTGGGGCTCGCCGCGGGCTTCATCGAGCCGCTCGAATCGACCAGCATCCATCTGGTGATGATCGCCGTCACGCGGCTTATCCGCTCGTTCCCGTTCGGCGGCACGCATGAGGCTCTCGCCGAGCGGTTCAATGCGGAATCGCGCGCCGAATGGGAGCATGTTCGCGACTTCGTGATCATGCATTACGCACTCAATCACCGCGCCGAGCCGTTCTGGCGGCGCGCGGCGGCGATGGAATTGCCCGATACGCTGGCGCATCGCCTGGCGCTGTTCCGCGAGGAAGCGATGGCGCATCAGGATCAGGGCGAAATCTTCCGGATCGATTCCTGGGCGCAGGTGATGATGGGGCAGGGGATCGTGCCGGATTCCTGGCACGCGCTGCCCAGCACGCTTCCCGATGCCGATCTCGCGAACGCGCTGGCAGCGCTGGACAGCGGGATCGTGGCCCGCCTGGCCAAGCTGCCGCGCCATGATGATTATCTCGCCCGACTGGTTGGCTCCGAATAGACGATCCAGCGGGTCGTTGGCCCGGATTCGCCTGCCTCTTCGGGCGGTCGCGCCAATTCGGCGACAATTTCCAACAAACCTTTCGTTCCGCTCTTGTTCTCGTGGAACAAATGACGTACACGTCATCGCACATTGAACGCAGGGCGCGTTCGGTCTAGCGACGGGAGCTTCCCAATGGCTGCAAGTTTGAAGGTCGTCGATACCGGTATGGCAAGCATCAATTCCGATCGTCAGAAGGCACTCGACGCCGCGCTCGCACAGATCGACCGCGCCTTCGGCAAGGGCTCGGCGATGAGGCTCGGCTCGAAGGAGGCGATGCAGGTCGAGGCGATCTCCACCGGCAGCCTCGGGCTCGATATCGCGCTCGGCGTGGGCGGGCTCCCGCGCGGCCGCGTGATCGAAGTCTATGGGCCGGAAAGCTCGGGCAAGACCACGCTCGCGCTGCACGTGATCGCCGAAGCGCAGAAGAATGGCGGCACGGCGGCGTTCGTCGATGCCGAGCACGCGCTCGATCCGGTCTATGCCAAGAAGCTGGGCGTCAATATCGATGAGCTGATCGTCTCCCAGCCCGATACCGGCGAGCAGGCGCTGGAGATCACCGATACGCTCGTCCGCTCGAACGCGATCGACGTGCTGGTGGTCGATTCGGTCGCCGCGCTCGTGCCGCGTGCCGAGATCGAGGGCGAGATGGGCGACAGCCATGTCGGCCTGCAGGCGCGCCTGATGTCGCAATCCCTGCGCAAGCTCACCGGCTCGATCAGCCGTTCGCGCTGCATGGTGATCTTCATCAACCAGCTGCGCATGAAGATCGGCGTGATGTACGGCAATCCCGAGACCACGACCGGCGGCAACGCGCTCAAATTCTACGCCTCGGTGCGTCTCGACATCCGCCGCACCGGCCAGATCAAGGACCGCGAGGACATCGTCGGCAACGCGACGCGCGTGAAGGTGGTGAAGAACAAGGTCGCGCCGCCGTTCAAGCAGGTCGAGTTCGACATCATGTATGGCGAGGGTATCTCGAAGATCGGCGAAGTGCTCGATCTCGGCGTCAAGGCCGGGCTAGTGGAAAAATCGGGCGCGTGGTTCAGCTACGATTCGATCCGCATCGGCCAGGGCCGCGAGAATGCCAAGACCTATCTGAAAGAAAACCCCGATGTCGCCGACCGTCTCGAGCGCGCGATCCGCGGCCGCACCGAACAGGTCGCCGAGGAGATGATGGCGGGGCCGTCCGAAGACGACGACATCTGATGCCTGATGCGCTCTTCACGAGCGCAAACGGAACGGCTCATCGATCGACCAACAGTTTCGCGGCGTCATCCGTCGCAAGACCGGGAAAGGCCCGTCCATCGCGACGGGCCTTTTCCTGTAATGCAAACGATTGCCCGAGCTTTACGTGCGCGCGATCTTGCTTTCGCCGCGCAACACGCCAACTGGAAAGCATGACGTCGGCGTATGAATGGGAAGGTCCGGTCGGGGACGTATGGGCGCGCGAATGGCGCCGCACCGACCGAAGCTGGTCCGCCATGTCGCCCTATCTCGACGCTGCGATTCTCGCCGTTGCGCCGGAGCGGGGCCGCGCCGTGGATATCGGGTGCGGCGCGGGAGAGACCAGCCTGTCGCTCGCATCGACGCGTCCCGGGCTGGATATCACGGGGATCGATATCGCCGCAGCGCTCATCGCGATCGCGCGCGAACGCGGCGAAGGCATATCCAATCTCGCATTCGCCGCCGGCGACGTGACGGAGATGCTTCCCGGCCTGGCGCCGGTCGACCTGCTCTTCTCGCGCCACGGCGTCATGTTCTTCCCCGATCCCGCCGCCGGTTTCGCGGCGCTCCGCAATGCGACGAGACCCGGCGGGCGGATCGTCTTCTCCTGCTTCCGCGAAGCATCGCTCAACGGCTGGGCCGAGGAGCTCATAGGTGCGGTGACGGGCGAACGGCTCAAGCTTCCCGAAGGCTATGCGCCCGGGCCGTTCGCCTTCGCCGATCCGGCTTTCGTGACCGGGATGCTGCAGGATGCCGGCTGGCGCGATTGCGAAAAGCAGGCGGTCGACTTTCCCTATCGTGCGGGAGAGGGCCCCGATCCGATCGCCGATGCGCTCGATTTCTTCCGTTCGATCGGACCGACGGCGCCATTACTTCGCGCGATGCCGCCGGAAGCACGCCCCGCCGCGATGGCACGGTTTGCCGAAGTCGTCGCACACCATCACCAGCACGGCGCAGTAGACTTTCCCGCTGCCGCCTGGATCTGGACCGCGCGCGCCTAGGGCGCCCGGCACTTCCCGAATGCGATACGCCTGCTAGGCTGGTGCGATATCGGGCAAGCCGAATATCGACCGGGAGAGCCGCATGACGATCATCGTCCATCATCTCGAGAACTCGCGCTCGCAACGCGTCTTGTGGATGCTCGAGGAACTCGGCCTGCCGTACGAGATCAAGCGCTACGAGCGGAACCGCAAGACGATGCTCGCGCCGCCCGAACTCAGAGCGGTGCATCCGCTCGGCAAGTCGCCGGTGATCGACGACGATGGCACGATCGTTGCCGAGACCGGCGCGATCGTCGAATATCTCGTCGACAAGGCGGATGGGCGGCTGGGCGCGCCGGCCAAGCGGGACGATGCGCTACGCTATCGCTTCTGGCTGCATTATGCCGAAGGCTCGCTGATGCCGCCCTTGCTCGTCAAACTGGTGCTGGGACGCGTGCCGGTGATGGGCAAGGCCGCACAGAAACGCATCCAGCCGATGATCGACGTGCACCTCGATTATATCGAAAGCGAGCTCGCGCAACGCCCCTGGTTCGCGGGTGACGCATTGACCGGCGCCGACATCATGATGAGCTTCCCGCTCGAAGCGGCACGATCGCGCGCCGGCCTCGACGCGTCGCGGCCGGCGACGATCGCCTGGCTCGACACGATCCATGCGCGCCCCGCGTATCAAGCCGCGCTGGCGAAGGGCGGACCTTACGCCTACGCCTGAGCAAGCTCCGGCTCCAGGTTCGCGCCTTCCCATTTCGCGACGACGACCGCCGCCACGGCATTCCCCACCACGTTGGTCGCCGAGCGGCCCATGTCGAGGAAATGGTCGATCGCCAGCACCAGCAGCAACCCGGCTTCGGGCAGGTTGAACTGACCAAGCGTGGCGGCGATCACCACCAGGCTGGCACGCGGCACGCCGGCAATGCCTTTGGACGTCACCATCAGCGTCAGCAGCATCGCGATCTGCGTGCCGAGCGGCATGTGGATGCCATAGGCCTGGGCGATGAAGAGCGACGCGAAGGTCATGTACATCATCGAACCGTCGAGGTTGAACGAATAGCCCAGCGGCAGCACGAAGCTGGCGATGCGATTGGGCACGCCGAACTTTTCCAAGGCCTCCAGCGTGCGCGGAAATGCGGCTTCGGAGGAGGCCGTCGAGAAGGCCAGCATCGCCGGAGCACGGATCAGGCCGATCAAGGTCTTCACCCGCGGGCCGGCGATCAGGAAGGCTGCTCCGATCAGCAGCAGCCACAGCAGCAGCAGTCCGAGATAGACGCTGCCCATGAAATAGGCGAGGCGGCCGATCACGCTCGGTCCCTGTTCGATCAGGGTGGCCGAGACTGCCGCGAAAACCGCGAGTGGAGCAAAGCGCATCACATAGTCGGTGACCTTCAGCATCACCTGAACCAGCGCCTCGATCCCTATGATCAGCGGCTTGCCGCGCTCCCCGATCGCGCCCAGCGCGACACCGAAGAACACCGAGAAGATCACGATCTGGATGATCTCGTTATTCGCCATCGCATCGATGATCGAACTCGGGAAGATGTGCGTGATCACCTTCGCCGCATCGAAGTTACTCCGATCGAGCCCGGTGCTGGCGTCCGCAGGAGGCAGGGGAAGGTTGATGCCCACACCCGGCTGCAACAGATGAACGAGAATCAGCCCCAAAGTCAGCGACATCAGGCTCGCGCCAATGAACCAGCCGAGCGACTTCAGCCCCACCCGCCCGAGCGTGCCCGCGTCGCCCATATGCGCGATGCCGACGACCAAGGTGGAGAAGACCAGCGGCGCGATGATCATCTTGATCAGGCTCAGGAACACGGTGGTCACGACCGAGAACCATTTGGCGATGTCCTTGAGCTGCGCCGCGCTCGCCGCGCTGCCGTCATCGATCGACGCGTTGATCGCCCAGCCGACCGCGAGGCCGAGCACGAGCGCGATGAGGATGAAGGTGGTGAGGCGCTTGGCCAAAATCTCTCTCCCGGTAACGTGCTCTAGGAAGGGGATTGCGGCGGCGCGGTCAAGCGCCCTACGCTCGCCGGCGGTTGATCGCGTGGGAACGGGAGAGCGGGATGACGAACTTGGCGATGGCAAGGCCGTGCCCGAGCAGGTCGACCTCGCGATGAAGACGCCGGCATTCTCGCGCCGACAGTTGCTCGCCGCCGGGGCGGTCGCGCCGCTTGCGCTGTCCGGTCCGACATCCGGCGCGGCGCGCGCGGCCGAACCCGATCTATCTGGCCTGCCGGATATGACGACCGGCGCGAAGCCGATCGGCGCGGCGGAGCGCGCACGGCGCCTTGCCCGCGCGCAGACGCTGATGCGCGCGAACACTATCGGCGCGGTGCTGATCGAGCCGGGATCGAGCATGATCTATTTCACCGGCGTCGAGTGGTGGACCAGCGAGCGGCTGACGCTCGCGATCCTGCCGGCCGATGGCGAACCGTGCATCGTCACGCCGTTCTTCGAGGAACCCTCGGTCCGCCAGACGCTCGGTGTTCCCGCCGAGGTGCGCGTGTGGCAGGAGGACGAGAACCCGCTCGCGGTGGCCGCCGGCTTCCTGAAGGAACGCGGACTGGCCGGCAAGGCGATCGGCATCGAGGACATGGTGCGCTTCCTCGCGATCGACCGGCTGCGCGCGCTGCTTCCCGATGTGCGGATGGTGTCCGCCAATCCGGTCGTGCGCGGCTGCCGCATGATCAAGACTTCCGCCGAAATCGCACTGATGCAGATGGCGACCGACGTGACCATCGCCGCCTATCGCTGGGTGCATCCGCGTGTCGAGAAGGGGATGCGCAACACCGATATCGCCGCGCTGATGGACGCGGCGACGCGCAAGCTGGGCGGCCATCCCGAATTCTCGCTCGTGCTGATCGGCCCCGCCGCGGCGCTGCCGCACGGCAGCCGCGAGCCGCAGATCGTGGGCGACGGCCAGATCGTGCTGATGGACTGCGGCTGCACCGTGCAGGGTTATCAGTCGGACGTCTCGCGCACCTTCGTCCACGGCGATGCCAGTGCCGAGCAACGCAAGGTGTGGGACCAGGTCGCGCGCGGGCAACAGGTTGCGATCGGAGCGGCCAGGCTCGGCGCACCAGCGGGCAGCGTCGACGACGCGGTGCGGCGCTATTACGAATCGCTCGGCTACGGCCCCGGTTACAAGCTCCCGGGTCTCTCGCACCGCACCGGCCATGGCATCGGCCTCGACGGGCACGAGCCGGTCTATCTCGTCCATGGTGAAACGACCCCGCTCGCGCCCGGCATGTGCTTCTCGGACGAGCCCGGTATCTATATCCCCGGCAAGTTCGGCGTGCGGCTGGAGGACTGCTTCCACATGACCGAGACGGGCCCGAAATTCTTCTCCGAGCCGCCGAAATCGATCGACGCCCCGGTCTGATGCCCGCGCGCATTCCCGTCTTCGTCAACAGCGGCGGCGGCACGGCCGCGGCGCGCGGCGAGGCTTTGCGCGACGAGCTGAAGGCCGCCTTCGTCGAGGCCGGGCTGACGATCGACCTGCAATTGCTCCACGGCAGCAAGATCCGCGCCGCGGTCGAGGCAAAGACCGATGCACCTTTGGTGGTGATCGGTGGCGGTGACGGTACGCTCGGCTGCGCGGCGCAGGCGATCGTCGATCATGGCAAGGCGGCGCTCGGCATCTTGCCGCTGGGTACACGCAACCATCTCGCGCGCGAACTGGGCATTCCGATGGATATCGCCGGCGCGGTGAAGGTGATCGCGGCGGGCACGAAACGGCGCATCGACCTCGCGCGGGTCAACGGCCATGTCTTCGTCAACAACGCGTCGATCGGGCTCTACCCGCTGATGGTGCGCGAGCGCGACAAGCGGGATGCGCCCAAATGGCTCGCCTCGCTCCCCGCCGCGCGCGCGGCATTGCAACGGCTGCGGCATCACCGCCTGCACATCGCGATGGCGGGATCGGCCGAGCGAGTAGTGACGCCGATGCTGTTCGTCGGCAACAACCTCTATGAACTGGAGGCGGGCAGCGTGGGCAAGCGCGCCGCGCTCGATGCGGGCAAGCTCTCGGTCTTCGCAGTCGCCGCGCGCAGCCATGCCGGCCTGATCGCCTTCGGCTTGCGCGCCCTGGTCGGCCGCGCCGATCCCGATCGCGATTTCGCCGCGATTGGCGAGACCGCGTCGCTCACCGTCTCGGGCGCCTCGCGCCACATCGATATCGCGCTGGACGGGGAGGTGATGCGCCTCGCAATGCCGCTCAAATTCGGCATCGAACCCGGGGCACTGGAAGTGATCGCACCGCTTTCGACGAAATGAAGCGGCGAAGATGGTGAATCTATGAGTAGAATTCTTCCTGGCGAGACGAGCGCTGCGCAAATGCGCCGTCGACATAGCTGATCACCGTATCGAGTGAAACTGCATCATGAGACAGGGGAAAAGGGGGACAGGATGGCCGATATTGCCACAGAGGTGGAAGCTCTGTCAGAGGAAGCGAAGGCGGCGTGGGCTGCTGTTGACGAAGCGCGACGAGGGATAAACGCTGCTTGGGCGAGCGTGCTCATAAACACAGCGGTTGTCCTTGTTGCGGTCGGAATTCCCTATCTGCAAAGGCATTGGGATGACCGCGAAAAGCAAGCTCAATTTGAAAGAGCCAAGGACCATCTGTCTACCGAGATGGCCAGCATAGTGAGAACTTATAATCATACCGTAAGCGCAATTAACCTGCAAAATCCGCTTCCAAACGGCAAAGACCTGCTCTCCCAAAGTCAGCGCGCGATCATTGCCGCAAACCTGCGTGACCGGGCTGCGGCCTCATCGAGCATGGTGGATGATCTCGAATTCAGATACCAGAATACTTCGGGGTTTGTGAGCTTGCGCGGCATCGTTAGCGATTTGATAGATGTAAATCGGCAATATGATTTAAGCGCGCGGAAGGAAGCCTCAATCCTAGAGGGCGATAATCAAGCTGGCTTGAGGCAAAATAGCAAGATAATGGCCATTATCCTGAGTGATGCGCGAGCAGATATGATACAAATACAAGCCGAACTGGATAATATCGTGAAAGACAATCCAAAGTCCGACAATGACATTAAGGACTTTGACTGCCAAGAACAATGGCTACCGGAATGTGCCGCCGCCGAAAAGAAGGTTGTACGGATTAGATCGGATTTGCTGGCGAGGCCCTGATTCAGGGCAGGCGCACAACCAAGTCAGGGTACTTTGTGGAACCAAAGGTGACCACATCTCAGTCGGTTCCCCAGTGAACCGATCATTCCTGTCGCATGTATGGTGACCCCTACGGGAATCGAACCCGTGTTTCAGCCGTGAAAGGGCCGCGTCCTAACCGCTAGACGAAGGGGCCGTGAAGCGGGGGAGCGGTTAGGCGGAAAGGGACGGGCAGGTCAAGCCGCAGGCCGAGGTTTCTTTCTCAATCCGCCCAGGCGGCATCGTCGATGTGCAGCTCGGCGGCGGGGCGGGCGCCCCAATCGTCGATCTTCGCCCGGCCCGCGACCCACAAGCGGCGATGCGGCGGCGCGCCGAACAAGGCCGCACCCAGCGCGGTTTCCGCCTGGCGGAACGCGACGCCCTTGAAACCCCGCCCGTCGTCGCCGGACAGGATGACGCGGACGTGACCGTTGCCGACGATATCGGCCTTCACGATCCGCACCGGCCCGGCGGCGATGCGCGGGGCGGGCCAGCCCATGCCATAAGGGCCGGCGCCCTCCATCGCCTCGACCAGCGAGGGTGTGACGCCACCGGGCGCGAGAAGGGCGTCGAGCAGCAAGGCGCGGTCGCCCATCGCTTTCGTCACCGCTGCATCGAGCCGCTCTTCGAGGAAGTCGGTGAAATCCTCGATCCGATCGGCGGCGATGGTGAGGCCGGCGGCCATCGCGTGCCCACCGCCCGCCACGAGCAGGCCGGCATCCTTGGCCGCGATCACCGCAGCGCCGAGGTCGACACCGGGGATCGAGCGGCCCGATCCCTTGCCGACGCCTTCGGCGTCGAGCGCGATGACGATCGCCGGGCGGCCGAGCTTTTCCTTCAGCCGCCCGGCAACGATCCCGACCACACCGGGGTGCCAGCCCGCGCCGGACACCACGGCGATGGCGCGATTGCCTTTGGCACCACTCAGTTCCTCCGCGGCGGCCTGGACCTGCGCCTCGATCGCGCGGCGTTCCTCGTTCAGCCGGTCGAGTTCCTGTGCGATCGCCGCCGCTTCGGCCGCGTCGCGCGTCGTCAGCAGGCGGACGCCGAGATCGGACTTGCCGACGCGGCCGCCAGCGTTGATCCGCGGGCCGAGCGCGAAGCCGAGATCGCTCGCGGTCGGCGCCCGTGTCAGGCGCGCGGCCGAGATCAACGCATTGAGCCCGATATTGCGCCGCTGCGCCATCACCTTGAGGCCTTGCGCGACGAAGGCCCGGTTGAGTCCCTTCAACTGCGCGACATCGGCGACCGTGCCGAGCGCGACGATGTCGAGCAGATCGATCAGCCTCGGCTCCGCCCGCTCCGCGAACCAGCCTCGCATCCGCAGCACGCGTACCAGCGCCGCGCCGAGCAGGAAGGCGACACCGACCGCGGCCAGATGCCCGTGCGCCGCGCCATCGCCCTCGTCGAGCCGGTTCGGATTCACCAACGCCAGCGCATAGGGCAGGGCGGCAGCGCATTTATGGTGATCCACGACGATCACGTCGACGCCGGCATCGCGCGCCATGTCGAGCGCCTCGAACGCCTGCGCACCGCAATCGACCGTGACGATCAGGCTCGCCCCTTCCTGCTTCAGCTGGACGAGCGCCTCGCCCGAGGGGCCATAGCCTTCCATCAGGCGATCGGGAATATAAGGCCGCGCCTCGAGCCCGAGATCGCGCAGCAGCAGGAGCATCAGCGCGGCCGAGGTCGCACCATCGACGTCGTAATCGCCGAACACCGCGATCTGCTCGCCCGCCTGCACCGCGTCGGCCAGCCGCTCGGCGGCGCGGTCCATGTCACGGAAGATCGAGGGATCGGGCATGAAACCGCGAATGCTCGGGCTGCGATGCGCGTCGAGCGCCTCGCGCGGGCAGCCGCGCGCGAGCAGCAATTGCGTCACCAGATCGTCGGGCGCGAAGCCGGGATCGCGCGCATCGGTCTCCAGCGCGCGCCAGCGCCACGGCTGGCCGAGGATCGAGCGCTCGACGGTGAAAGCAGTCATGCGAAATGGCAGGCAGGCAATGGCATCGCTCGACTATGGCATACTCGTGGCGCCGGGACGACAGCCACCTGAGCTATTTGCCGCCGACCCAGGCGCTTTCGCGAAACCATTTCGTGATGATGTATTTCGCGCCCTTCACCACCGGCATGCCCTCGTGCAGCGTGAGGATATTGGGGCTGCCGTCCGGCTTCATATTGTTCCAGGCGAGCAGCATGCCGCGGCGTGGCGCGACGCGGATGCCAGCCTGCGGGAACCAGGTGGCGCCGCCTTCCTCGACCTCGTTCAGATAGATCATCGCGGTCCAGGTGCGCTGCCCGCCCGCCACCTTCATGCTGGGCCAGTAGCTTTCGCTCTCGTGGAAATAATCATGGTGCGCGCGGAATTGCTGGCCGGGCGCATAACGCTGGCCCTGCATCGTCTCGCCATGGCTGGGATCGATGCCGAGCAGCGCGGCAATCTTCTCGTCGGTCGGGCGCACGGCGGGCGACCAGCGATCCATGTCGCAGCTCTCCGAAGTGCGGAAGCCGTAATCGGCGCGATCGGACAGGAGCGTGGAGGGACGCCGGCTGGCGTCGATCATCGCGACCAGCGCGTCGCATTGGCCGGCATCCAGAAAGTTTTCGAAATAATAGAATTGCATCGTCACCAGGTTCGCCTTCTGCGCACCCGGCGTGGCATCGAGCCGGCCGGCGACCTGCGTGCCGATATGTTGGCGAACCCTGGAGGGATTGCCCGCCTTCAGCGGGATCGGCTTGTCACGCGTGAACAGACTCATGCGCGGGGAAATCGCCGCGCCGCGCGCAAAAGGCAAGGGCCCGGCGGTAAACCGCCGGGCCCCGTCGCCCGCGTGCCGGCGAAAGCCTTACCAGAAGATGTCGTCGACCTCGTCGACCACTTCGCCGGTCTCGATATCGACCAGCAGCGCGTCGTTGTAATAGCGCACCCAGCGATACGGACCGTAGGCCTCTGGCAGACGGTATTCGTACGGATCGTCGATCCAGTAGCTCTCGGCGAAGAACACATCGTCGAGGATCGAGCCGATCCCGAACGGCCGATAGCCATAGCCCCAGCCATAAGGCGCACGGTAGCGCGGCAGGTGGAACAGGTTCCGGTTGGAATAGCGGTAGTGATTCCAGTCATAGCGATCGTCGTGCCGCCAATCACGGTTCCAGTTGCCGCCGCGGTTGTTCCAGCCGGCGCGGTTGCCGGTATTCCAGCCGGGCCGGCCGTTGCCGCGGTTCCACCGCTGGCCGCGATCGTTATGCCCGTCGCGGTTCCATTGCTGCGCCGCCTGGCTGCGGTCGCCGCGATCGAACGGCTGACCGGGCTGGCCGCGGTCACCGCGATTCCACTGCTGACCGGGCTGACCATGGTCGTCGCGTGCCTGATCCTGGAATTGCTGCGGACGGCCCTGCGAAGGAATTGTCCATTGGCCGCTGCGCTGCCCGCCCGAAGGCCGACCCTGCGGGGCGGCGCGATATTGCGGACGGTCAGCCTGCTGGCTGCGGCCGCCGCCGTTATTGTTGTGGCTGCCGCCATTGTTGTGACCGCCGCCATTGTTCTGATTATGCCAGCCATGGTCCTGGCCCCCCATCGGCGCGCCGGCAAAGGCCGCGGCGGGCACGATCACCGCGGCGCCCAGCAGCGCCGCCATCACTATCCTGCGCATTCTTCATCTCCCAAGCGCCGGCCACATGCCGGCCCCAACGGTAATCGCCGTATGAACCGAGTCGGCTGCATCGCGTCTGAATTGCAGTGTCAGCAATTAGAAAGCATCGCTGCCCAAGTCAGCGACGCGGCAGGGTCAGCGCCGGCACGATCCGCGCCGCTTCCGCCGGATCGATGCCTGGCCGGACGCCCGCCGGGATCGTCTCCTCGCCGCGCTGCACGCGCGCGGCGCGCTGGATCGCCTCGACCAGCCGCGGATAGATGCCGCAGCGGCACAGATTGGTGATCGCATCCTTGATGTCGTCCTCGGACGGATTGCGGTTCTTCTTGAGCAAAGCGGCCGCGGCCATGACGATGCCGGACGTGCAGAACCCGCATTGCGGAACGTTGCCGGCAATGAAGGCGAGTTGCACCGGGTGGCTGCGCTCGCGCGACAGGCCCTCGATCGTCGTCACGAAGCTGCCTTCGATCGCCCCGATCGTGGCCTGGCAGCTCTTCACCGCCGCGCCGTCGATATCGACGGTGCAGGCGCCGCACTGCCCGTCGCCGCAGCCATATTTGGTGCCGGTCAGGTTCGATGCGTCACGCAACGCCCAGAGCAGGGGCGTCGCCGGGTCCATGTGATACTGCACCGGTTGGCCGTTGACGGTGAAGCGGGTCATGCCTCTCTCGTAGCGAAGGCGGCGCGAAACGGAAACGGCCTGTTTCCGTCGCGGCGATTGCGGCACGCCGGACGCAGCACGATATCCGGTCCATGACACTTCCGGCACTCTTCATTCCGCATGGCGGCGGCCCGTGTTTCTTCATGGACCCGGCGGGCGGCCTGCCCGATCCGATGTGGGCGAACATGCAGACCTATCTCGGGGGTCTGATCGCCTCGCTGCCCGAAAGACCGAAGGTGATCCTGCTCGTCTCGGGCCATTGGGAGGAAACCGACATCACTGTGCACGTCGGCGACGGACAGCCGCTACTCTACGATTATTACGGTTTTCCCGAGCACACCTATCGCCTGTGCTGGAATGCGCCGGGCGCGCCTGATGTAGCACGGCGCGCGGAGGCGCTGCTGCAAGGCGCGGGCTTTGCGGTGCGCGAGGAGCGCGAGCGCGGCTGGGATCACGGCGTCTTCATCCCGATGATGGTAGCCGTGCCAGATGCCGATATTCCGCTGGCGCAGATGTCGCTGCGCAGCGATCTCGACCCGGCGGCGCACATTGCGATCGGCCGGGCGCTGGCGCCGTTGCGCGACGAAGGCGTGCTGATCGTCGGCTCGGGCATGAGCTTCCACAACCTGCGTGCACGCGGTCCGCAGGTGACGCCTCATGCCGACGCATGGGACGACGCGTTGACCGCAGCGGTCACCGATCCCGATCCGGCGGCTCGGGTGGAGCGCGTCGCACATTGGGCGGACCTGCCGCACGCGAAGTTCGCTCATCCGCGCGAGGAGCATCTGCTGCCGCTGATGGTTGCGCTCGGCGCGGGCGGCGACGGGCCGGCGGTACGCGATTATCGCGACCATGTGCTGGGCTGGACGGTGTCGGGCTACCGGTTCGGCTGAGCACGCAGCAGGGTGATCCGCGCCTTGCCGTGGACGCGGCTGGCGTCGATCTCGAACCCGGCAAGCGAGACTGCCTCGTCGCGCGCGGTTTCGATGCTCACCCAGGTCGCCGGACCGATCCAGCCGAGCCGGGTGAGCTTGTCGAGCGCGACGATCCCGGCGCCCGTGCCGTAGGGCGGGTCGATCAGGACGAGGTCGAGCGGCGCGGGCGAGGGGCCGAGCGCCAGCACCGATTGCGCGCGAATATCGGCGCGGATGCCCAGCTTTTCCGCGCTGGCGCGCAACGCATCGAGGGCAGCCTTGTCCTGCTCGACGAAGATGCAGCTGGCCGCCCCGCGCGACAGCGCCTCCAGCCCCAGCGCTCCAGAGCCTGCGAACAAGTCGGCGACGGCCAGCCCTTCGAAGCTGCCGAAACGGCTGGCGAGCATCGAGAACAGCGCCTCGCGCGTGCGATCGGCCGTGGGGCGGGTGGTGTCGCCTTTCGGCGCGACGAGCGCACGGCCGCGCCATTGACCGGCAATGATCCTCATTTCTTCGGGCGTCCACCAGGGCGGCGAGGAGGCCCGTTATCGCTTGAGCCCGATCGTGAAGGCGCGCGCGGCTTGCCGGAAGATCGCCGCGGCCTGTTCGAAGGAGCGGTTGACCGTTCGCCCTCTCCATGATGCGCGGGACTCGCATCGCGAAACGCCTTGGCGCGGCGCGTCCGCGCGTTGGTGGCGGGCTTTGCCACCGTGCCATCAGCGCGAACACGCGGCCCCTTGGCGGGTTTTCCGCGTGTTGGCTTTGTTGGGCGCGAGGCCGGTCGCTCAGGTTCCGCGACAGCTTTGGCCGCTTGCCGAAAGCCGGGGCGCGCATCCGCACGCACCCGCGGCGGTTGCGGCAGATCGAGCCGTGTCGGGTTCTTGCGGAACGAGTCGATATCGTGCGCGCGCACTTCGCCGACGCCGCCAACCGGCAGATCGCCCAACACGAACGGCCCGTAGCGCGTGCGGATCAGGCGGCTGACCTTCAGCCCGAGATGCTCGAGCACGCGGCGCACTTCGCGGTTCTTGCCTTCGGTCAGCACGAGTTCGATCCACACGTTCGCGCCGGTGCGCCGCTCGATATTGGCGTCGATCGATCCGTAGCGCACGCCATCGATCTCAACGCCTTCGATCAGATCCTCGAGCTGCGTTTGCGAGACCTGCCCGTAAGCGCGTGCGCGATAGGCACGCTCGACGCCCGTCGCGGGAAGCTCCAGCTGGCGCTTCAGTCCACCGTCGGTCGTCAGCAGCAGCAGACCCTCGGTATTGAGATCGAGCCGCCCCACCGGCACGACGCGCGGCAGGCCTTTGGGCAGGCGATCGTAGATCGTCGGCCGGCCGCCGGGATCGCGCTCGGTTACCAATAGCCCGCTCGGCTTGTGATAAAGAAACAGGCGCGCTGCCTCGGGCGCAGCGACGGGATTGCCGTCCACTGTCACACCGTCGAGCGAGGGCAGGATCGTCGCGGGCGTATCGATGACCATGCCGTTCAGCGCGACGCGGCCTTCCGTGATCATACGTTCGACTTCGCGGCGCGAGGCGACGCCCGCGCGCGCCAGTAGCTTGGCGATGCGGTGCGTTTCGGAAGGCGGTGCGGCGGGACGAGGCATGGACGCGGCTGATACAGGAATTCGCAAGCAACAAAGCGAAAATTTCATGCGACCGAACGCGGGGAGACGCGTTAAGGGTCCGTAACGAGCCCATCAGGGCCGGTAAGGATTTGGCCCGGTGGCGTTGTTCGGCAAGAAGCAGCGGCGGATCACGCGCCTCCTCATCGTCGAGGACGAGCCGCTCGTAGCGTTCGACAACGAGCATTTCCTCACCGAAGAGGATTTCGTGATCGTCGGTACGGTCGACCGCGCCAGCGATGCGATCGCCTTGCTCTCGAACGGCAAGCCGATCGATCTCGTGCTGGTCGATATCAGCCTGGCCGAGGGCAACGGGATCGAGGTCGCCCGCGCGGCACGCGAGCGCGGCGTGCATGCGATGTTCGTGACCGGCGATTGCCCGGCCGGCGGCGAAGATGTCGCGCTCGGCTGCCTCTCCAAACCCTATCCGCAGCGCACCTTGCTCACCGCGATCCGGGCAATCGAACTAGCGCTCGACGGCAAGCCGCCCAAGCGTCTTCCGGCCGGTTTCAGATTGTTCGCGCCGCCCACTGCCTAAAGGCGGCTTTCCACTTCGTCGTGGAATTGGCGGATGCCAACCTCCAGCGCGCCGAGCGTGATGCGGTCGATCGCGCCGGATTCGAGCCCTTCCTGTCCAAGAGCGGCGGCGCGGAAATCCTCACTGGCAAAGACGCCGCCGTCGAGCAGGTTCCAGCTCTTCTCCCAATGATGCAGCGCCTTCCCGGTCGCGGGCGGCTCGGGGATCAGCATGAAATCCTCGACCAGCACGCGGCCTTCGGATTGCGGCATCAGCACCATCAGGTTGATGTAGTCGGGGCTGACGATCATCACCGTGCCGGGGAACATCTGATAGGTGTATGTGATCGAGCGACGCAAGGTCGGCCAGTCGCGGCCGCCGCCCAACGCCTCGGCGCGGCCCACCGCGGAGCGCTGATGCGAGCCGATCGTGTCGGCGCTGGCGATCCCGTCCTGGAAGAACGGCCCGATCGTCGCGGCATGGAGGCGCTGGACGTGGTAGCTTTCGAGGAAGGCATCCATGATCAGCTTCCAGTTCGCCTTCACGTCGTGCGTGCGGCGGCGAAACAGATATTGGCCGGACAAGTGGAAGGCGTCGAAATCATGTCCAAGTGTTTCAGCGTCGGCAAAGTCCGCGTCTTCATCGAACGCGAACCAGATCAGGCCGCCAAGCTCGCGGGTTGGCAGGCGCTTCAATCCGAATTGCGTCTTGTCGAGTCCGGGAAAGCTCTCCGGCCGCGGCAGACCTGCCAGACTGCCGTCGAGCTTGTAGCTCCAGGCGTGATACGGACAGACCAATCGCGGCGTGCAGAGCGGCCCGCTGCCCTCGACCAGCCGCGTGCCACGATGGCGGCAGACGTTGAGGAAGACGTGCACCTTGCCATTCTTGTCGCGCGCGATCAGCAGAGGCTTGCCGAATCCGTCATGCGGCACCGCCATGTTCGGCTGTGGCAACAGAGCGGACGGCGCGATCACCAGCGGCAGGCGGGCGAAGATTCGCGCCTGCTCGGCAGTATGGCGCTCGGGCGCAGTATAGGCCGCCGCATCCACGTGCGTGATGCCGCGATCGGGCCGGCCGCCACCTGCGACGAGCCGGGCCGCGAGCGCAAGCTGGCCCCGGGTCGGCGCGGCGATCGTCATGGGCGCGTTCATGGCGCTTCCTCTCCCTGTATTTCGCGCTAGTGTCGGACGGAAAGGGACGGGGAGCAAGACCGCATGGCCGATACGACAAAGCCCGCGCGGCCAAAGGGATGGGGGGTGCTGGCGGCAGCGCTCAGCTCGCGCAAATCGGCCTCGATGCTGGGCTTCGGCTTTTCCTGCGGCCTGCCGTTCGCACTTCTGATCGGCACGATGAACGCTTGGCTGGGCGACGCGAAGATCGATCTCGCGACGATCGGCGTGCTGTCGTGGATCGGGCTTGCCTCGGCCTTCAAGTTTTTGTGGTCGCCTCTGGTCGATCGCTTCAAGTTGCCAGTGCTGGAGCGGATCGGGCGGCGCAAGAGCTGGATCCTGCTCTGCCAGATCGTGCTCGCGCTGGGGTTCGCGGGGCTGGCGCTGACCGATCCGGCGCAGTCGATCGGCCGCTTCGCGATCTTCGCGGTGTTCGCCGCGTTCGGCTGGGCGACGCAGGATATCGCGGTCGACGCCTGGCGGATCGACGTCGCCGACGAGACGACGCCGGTCGAACTGCTCTCGCCGATCTACCAGTTCGGCTATCGCGTCGCGAGCATCGTCGGCGGCGCGTTCGCGCTCTTCCTCGCGACGCTTATGTCATGGCCGGCGGTATTCGCCCTGATGGCGGCGATGTTCATCCCGCTGCTCGCCGTCACGCTCACCGCGCCGGATACGCCGCGCGCAGTGATGCAGGACGGCGATGCCGAGGAAGCGCACGACGTGAGCCCGCGCACGCGCCTGCTCGCGCTGGCGGTCGTCGGGATATGCTGGGCCTGGGCGATCGTGACGATCGCGTGGTTCATGATCGCAATGCTCGCACCCGCGGTGCCGGGCACGCCGCATCCGTCGGCGGCGGATTTCCTAAAGATCTACGGGGCGTGGATCGTCGTTGCCACCGTGCTCGTGCCGCTCGGCGTCGCCGCCTTGATCAACCGCGCTCGCAGGCATGGTGCAGCCAACTCCGCGAAACTGCCCGGTGCCGCGGATCACCTCTACCGCGCGCTGATCAACCCGCTGGTCGAACTCACCGGGCGGCTGGGCTGGGGCGTGCTGGTGGTGATGGGCTTCATCCTCACCTACCAGCTCTGCTTCAACATCTGGTCATCCTTCGCTTATCCTTTCTATCTCAACGAGATGCATTATTCGAAGGACGAGGTGGCGTTCGCCTCGAAGATTTTCGGCATCTTCATGACGATCCTCGGCGTTAGCGTCGCGGGCGTGCTGTTCGCGCGGATCGGGCGCTTCGCCACGATCATGATCGGAGCAGCGCTGCCGATCCTGGGCAATTTCATCTATGCCGACCTCGCCGACGGCGCGCCGGGGATCGATCTCGTCTCGCATACGCTGCGGCTGGATGCTTTGGGCGGGATGCTGGGCGCGGACGAGCGCATGGTGAGGCTGTTGATGACGATCGCGTTCGAGAATGTCTCGACCGGCATCGCCGGCGCCTGTTTCGTCGCGTACGTGTCATCGATCGTCAGCAAGCGCTTCGCCGCCGTGCAATATGCGCTTCTCTCCTCGCTGACGTTCCTGATCGGATCGCTGGCGCGCGGCGTGGCGGGGGAGATGTTCGACAGCCTCGGTTACGCGGTTGTGTTCCGCTACACCGCGCTGATCGGGCTCTCGGCGATCCTGTTCGTCGCCCTCGAATGGTGGCGCGCCAGCGCGGTGAACGGGCAGCGCGAGGCGGGCGATACGGGGAGCGCAGCCTGATGCCCGTGATCGGCGTCACCCTGCTGATCCAGCTGGCGTGCATCCTCCATATCATCCGGACGGGGCGGAACACGATCTGGGTCATGGTCGTGCTGTTCCTGCCTTTGGTCGGCGCGGCGGCGTATTTCCTGATGGAAGTGCTGCCGGGCATGCAGGGCAACCGGCATGTCCGCACGTTCCACGCGCAGGCGATTTCCAAGCTGGATCCGGAACGCGAGGTACGGGCGTCGCGCGATGCGCTCGATCTGGCCGATACGATCGCCAATCGCGTACGCCTCGCCGATGCGCTGGTCGCAGTCGGGCGACCGGCGGAAGCGATCCCGCTCTATCGTGACGGGATTGCGCGCTCGCCGGCGCAGGATGCGAAGATCGAAGTCAAGCTGGCGCAGGCGCTCTACGAGGACGGCGCATCCGATGAGGCGCTGACGCTGCTCGATGGGCTTCCTTCGATCCTCGCCGGAGCGGAACAGGATCGCCGCTCGCTGCTCCGCGCCCGGATTTACGAAGCCGTGGGGCGCAAGGACGAGGCGCTGGCGCTCTACGAGGATATCGTGACGCGCATTCCCGGCGAGGAAGCGCGCTGCCGCTATGCGGCGCTGCTGCTCGATCAGGGCTGGACCCGGAAAGCGCAGACGGTGCTCGAAGACGTCGAAGCGCGGATGCGGCGGCTCGACCGGCAGCAGCGCGCGGCCGAGGCCGATATGTATCGCTGGGCGATGGACACGCTCAAAGGGCTGCGCGCCGCGCGCTAGAGCGCGATCGGCCGCCCGGCATCGGCGAAGGCGCGGGCCAGGGTGGTGGCCGTGGCGAGGATTGCGTCGGGGCGCCGGAGCCCTAGCAAATCCCCTAGCAGCAGCCGCGCCGTATCGGGATGCGTTTCCGCCCGGGCAAGCGCGGTGAGCAGCGCGTTTTCCGCCGGCGTCATCCGGACGCAGCAGCAGGGCGCGATCTGCACCGGCGCCGCCGACGTCGCGGCCATTTCATGCATGAACGCGCGCATCAGCACGAGCGGGCGACGGAAGGCGATGCCGAAACCGGCGACGAATGCGCTGGCGACGGGCGCGTCGGCGAGGCCGTGCGCGCCCATCCGCCGGATCGCGAACAGCGCCAGCCGCGCATTGGCGCAAAGCGGCGTCGCGTGTGGAAGTGCGTGGGCTAGGCGGGCGGTGGCGGTCATGCGAGGGGCGACTCCTTGGCTGGGTCGCCATGCTCGGATATCCGCTATTGCAAGTCAATCTCAATAAATCGTATCACTCGGGCGGTTGGCCGTTGGCCGCCAAAACCGATCCAGCCAGGTAGAGCGAGCAGAGGATCAGAACGCGTATCGGCTGACCATCCGCCTGAGCTGCCAGTTGGCGAAGGGCCGTTGGAACGTCCGATGCAGCACTGACAGTGGGCATGGCGAGATTTCGCGCGATATCAGCGAGCGCATCCGGCTTGTGGTGCTCGTGTCCCGGGACCGGAACGGCCGTAAAACTCGCGATGAGCGGAGCAAGGGGACCGAGCAATCCTTCGGGATCCTTATTGGCAAGCATGCCGAAGACAAGGTGGACGCCCTTCGTTGACAGTTCCCCCCCGAGAAACGTCGCTGCCGAAGCGGCGGGATCTTCGGCAAGGATATGGGACGCGATCGTTCGCGCAATCGATTCGCCCGCCGCCGCATTGTGCCCGCCATCGAGCCAGACGGCACTGCCCGCCGGAAGCATGCCGGTCAGCGGGCCACGACCGAGCCGCTGCATGCGCGCCGGCCAGCAAGCGGCTTCAGCGGCTGCGACGAATGCTTGGGGAGACAATGGGAGCACGGTCTGGTGCCGCGACATGGCGATGGCGAGCGCCAGATTCTCCGGCTGATGCGATCCGGCCAGAACGGGAAGGGGAGTGACGACCCGGCCGGCGGTATCGTCGTAGACCAGCTGCTCGCCGTCCACGCCGAACCGCCATAGCTCGCCCAGCGGCAACCAGGGTGCTCCGGCGGCGCGCGCCACCGCGGCGATGCGCGCCGCCACGCTGTCCGGATAACGCATGGTGACCAGCGGAACCCCGGGTTTGGCGATGCCCGCCTTCTCAGCCGCGATATCTTCAGCGGTGTCGCCGAGAAACGCCTGGTGGTCGATACCGAGCTGGGCGATGCCGGTGACGAGCGGATGCGCGATCACGTTGGTAGCGTCGAGCCGCCCGCCGAGACCGACTTCGACGATGCAGGCATCCGCCGGCACGCACGAGAAGGCGAGGAATGCCGCGGCCGTGGTGACTTCGAAGAAGCTCGCGCCGATGCCCTCGGCTTGGTCGAGGACCTCGGCGAGCAGCGTGGCAAGATGATCGTCGTCGATCAGCTTTCCAGCCAGCCGGATGCGCTCGTTGAAACGGACGAGGTGCGGGCTGGTATAGACGTGCGCGGTGTAGCCTGCCGCCTCGATCGCGGCGCGCAGGAAGGCGCAGGTCGATCCCTTCCCGTTGGTGCCCGCGACATGGAGCACGGGCGGGAGACGTTCGTGCGGATTGCCCAACCGCGCAAGCAGGGCGGTGATGCGCTCGAGGCCGAGGATGTCGGCGCCGGGGGAGAGCGCCCAGAGGCGATCGAGCTGGGTCTGGACTGCGGCGTTGGTAGACGTTGCGAAGTCGGGCACTCAATTCCCCTCCCGCTTGCGGGAGGGGCTGGGGGAGGGCGCCCGACATCCACGAATGCTTCGCGAGAGATTGGCCGGGCGCCCACCCCCCGGCCCCCTCCCGCTCGCGGGAGGGGGAGGTGTCACGCCGCTTTCCGCCCGGCCGTCGTATAATCGATCAGCCGCGCCAGCGTCGCTTTCAGCTCCTTGCGGTGCGTCACCATATCCAGCATGCCGTGGTCGAGCAGATATTCCGCGCGCTGGAAGCCTTCGGGCAATTTCTCGCGGATCGTCTGCTCGATCACGCGCTGGCCGGCGAAGCCGATGAGCGCGCCTGGCTCGGCGATCTGCACGTCGCCGAGCATCGCATAGCTCGCTGTCACGCCGCCGGTGGTCGGATCGGTCAGCACGACGATATAGGGCAGGCCGGCATCGTGGAGCATGTCGATCGCCACGGTCGCGCGTGGCATCTGCATCAGGCTCAATATACCTTCCTGCATTCGCGCGCCGCCCGCCGCGGTGAAGATGATGTAGGGGCAGCGTTCCGCAATCGCCTTTTCGACGCCCGATACGAACGCTTCGCCGACCGCCAGGCCCATCGATCCGCCCATGAAGGCGAAATCCTGCACGCCGACGACCGCCTTGCGACCGTCGATCGTGCCGCTCGCGTTGATCAGCGCGTCGCCCTCGTTGGTCGCGGTGCGCGCCGCCTTGATGCGATCGGTGTAGCGTTTCTGGTCGCGGAACTTGAGCGGGTCCTCGGGCACCCTGGGCTGCGGCAGTTCGGTGTAGCTGCCCGCGTCGAACGTGTATTCGAAGCGCAGCTTCGGCCCGATCCGCTCATGATGCTGGCAGTTCGGGCAGACATGGAGGTTTTCCTCCAGTTCCTTCACGAACACCATCTGCCCGCAGCCCTTGCACTTGTGCCACAGGTTCTCGGCGCTGTCCTTCTTGGGCACCACGAACGACATCGCGTTGCGGACACGGTTGAGCCAGCTCATGCGTCTTCCTTCCGGGCGGCCCTGATCGCCGCCGCCAAGCTTTCGATATAGGCTTTCACGCGGCCCGGCGCATCCTCGCCGTGCTGGCCGACCAGTTCGACGATCGCCGAGCCGACCACCACGCCGTCGGCGACGCGCGCGATCGCTGCCGCCTGCTCGGGCGTGCGCACCCCGAAGCCGACCGCGACGGGCAGATCGGTCGCCGCCTTGAGCCGCGCGACGGCGTCCTCGATCGAGGCCTGCGCGGCCTGCTGCTTGCCGGTGATCCCGGCGACCGAGACGTAATAGAGGAACCCGCTGGCGCCATCGAGCACGGCGGGCAGGCGCCGCGCGTCGGTGGTGGGGGTGGCGAGACGGATCGGCGCGATGCTAGTAGAGCGCAGCGCAGGGCCGAGCGCATCATCCTCTTCAGTCGGGATATCGACGCAGATTACGCCGTCGACGCCGGCCTTTGCCGCTTCGGAGGCAAACCATTCGGGCCCGCGCCGGAGCATCGGATTGGCATAGCCCATCAGCACCAGCGGCACGCGCGGATGCCGCGCGCGGAAATCGGCGGCGATACGCAGGATGTCGGCGGTGGTGGTGCCTGCGGCGAGGCTGCGCAGGTTCGCCGCCTGGATCGCGGGACCGTCCGCCATCGGATCGGTGAACGGCATGCCGAGCTCGATCACATCCGCCCCGCCCGCGACGAGCGCGTCGAGGATGGCGGGGGTGGGGCCATCGCCCGCGGTGACGAAGGCGACGAGCGCAGCGCGATCGGGAGGGAAGGCGGCGGAGAGGCGCGCGCTCATATTATCGTCATCCCAGCGAAAGCTGGGATCTCAATGAAGAGGGCGTGCGTATGCGGCTTGAGACCCCAGCCTTCGCTGGGGTGACGAATGGCGAGGATCATATCCGCACCCCCATCGCGTCGGCGACGGTGAAGATGTCCTTGTCGCCGCGGCCGGAGACGTTGACGACGATGATCTCGTCCTCCCGCATGTCCCGCGCCTTGCTCTCCAGAGCTGCGAGTGCGTGCGAGCTTTCCAGTGCGGGGATGATGCCCTCCAGCCTGCAGCAGAGCTGGAACGCCGCCAGCGCCTGCGTGTCGGTGACGGGCACGTACTCCACCCGGCCGCTCTCGTGCAGCCACGAATGCTCCGGCCCGATGCCGGGATAATCGAGCCCGGCCGAGATCGAGTGCGCCTCGGTGATCTGGCCGTCCTCGTCCTGCAGCAGATAGGTCCTGTTGCCGTGGAGCACGCCCGGCAGCCCGCCATTGAGGCTTGCGGCGTGCTTGCCCTCCATCCCTTCGCCCGCCGCTTCGATGCCGAGCATCTTCACGTCCGCATCGTCGAGAAACGGATGGAACAACCCGATCGCGTTCGATCCGCCGCCCACCGCCGCGATCAGCAGATCGGGCAAACGCCCTTCCGCCTTCATGATTTGCGCGCGCGTCTCGGTGCCGATCACGCTCTGGAAATCGCGCACCAGCTCGGGATAGGGATGCGGGCCTGCCGCGGTGCCGATGATGTAAAAGGTGTCATGGACGTTCGCGACCCAGTCGCGCAGCGCCTCGTTCATCGCATCCTTCAGCGTCTCGGCGCCCGCCGTCACCGGCGTCACCTCGGCGCCGAGCAGCTTCATGCGGAAGACGTTTGGCTTCTGCCGCTCGACGTCCTTCGCGCCCATGAAGATCGTGCAAGGCAGGCCGAAGCGCGCGGCGACGGTCGCGGTGGCGACGCCGTGCTGGCCCGCGCCGGTCTCGGCGATGATCCGCGTCTTGCCCATGCGGCGCGCGAGCAGGATCTGGCCGATGCAATTGT
>Ga0153956_1001098_pt1 | contig 25704 bp, 18 predicted proteins | sample TSFL040MetaG_FD_104704 | JGI IMG/M metagenome (GOLD analysis project Ga0153956, IMG submission 104704) | Attine ant fungus gardens microbial communities from Florida, USA - TSFL040 MetaG | ecosystem: Host-associated > Fungi > Mycelium > Unclassified | place: USA: Florida, Wekiwa Springs... | reverse complement strand
GCTTCAACCGCAAATCCAAGCGATATTCAAAGTCCATCGAGATGCTCGACTACTCCCTCACTCTCTTCTTCAATCGCCATCTCATCAACACAATATCAAGTTAACAATGCCCCCGCCAGGGGGGAGGTGGCGCGAAGCGCCGAAGGGGGCGGAAGCACAAAGGTTAGCTGGAAGCCGTCCTCACTCTTGCGTCAGCTACGCTGACTTCTCCCCGGCGGGGAGGATTTGGCGCTACTGTCGAACCTCGACGGCCCTAATAACCGTTCAGGCTCGCGAACCGGTCGCGGAGGTATGCGGTGTTGCCCCACATCGCCTCCAGCACGCGCATCCGCTTCAGGTAGAAGCCGGCATCATATTCGTCGGTCATGCCGATCCCGCCGTGGAGCTGGACCATCTCACGGCTCATCAGATGGCCGACCTCGTTGGCCTTGACCTTGGCAAGGATCGCCGCCTGGCGCGCATCTCCACCGCTGTCGATCGCGGCGAGCCCCGCCTCGACCGCCGAGCGCATCAGTTCGATGTCGCTATAGAGGTTCGCCATGCGGTGCTGCAGCGCCTGGAAGGTCGCCAGCACCTGGCCGAACTGGACGCGCTGCTTGAGATAGGCGAGCGTCGTCTCGAACGCCTGCCCCGCCATGCCCAGCATTTCCGCCGCCGCCAGCACGCGGGCGCGGTCGATGACCTTGCCGAGAAGATCGCCCCCGCCGCCCGCGAGCTTGTCCGCATCGGCGCCGTCGAAGCGCAGTTCGGCATGGCTGCGGAAATCGGTCAGGTGACGCCGCGAGCGCGACACGCCCGCCGCGTCGCCCGCGACCAGATACAGCCCGTCGGCCGCCGCGACGACGAACAGGCCGGCGCTGTCACCCTCCGCGACGAACGCCTTCGTGCCGGTGAGCTTGCCGCCCGACACACCCGTCTTGATGCCGTCAGGATCGTGGCGCGGCCCTTCATCGACCGCGAGCGTCGCGACGACCTCGCCGCTGGCGATGCCGGGCAGCCACTTCGCCTTCTGCTCGTCGCTGCCGCCCAGCACGATCGCCGACGCGGCAGCGGCCGACGCCGCCAGCGGACTCGCCGTCAGCGTCTTGCCCAGTTCCTCGATCACCAGCCCCAGGCTCAGCCAGCCGAAATCCGACCCGCCATAGGCTTCGGGGACGACGATCCCCGACCAGCCCATCTGCGCCATCTCACCATAGACCGCGGTGTCGAAGCCGGCCGCCTCATCCGCATCGCGCACCTTGCGCCACGCCGTCACCGGGCTTTCGTTGCTGGTCCACTCGCGCGCCATGTCGCGGAGCATCGTCTGTTCTTCGCTGAGTACGGCCATTCTATCTCTCCCGCGTATATCGCCCTCTCCCGCCTTCGCGGGAGAGGCTACGGAGACTTGGCAGCTTGCTGCCTAGTCGTAGTCGGTGAGGGTCTTTCTTCTTTCTTGAGCCGGTCGAAGAAGAAAGAAGACCCTCACCCAACCCTCTCCCGCGAAAGCGGGAGAGGGCTAAAGTCACTGATGATCCAGCATCCCCAGGATGCGTTTGGCGATGATGTTGTTCTGCACCTCGGTCGAGCCGCCATAGATCGTCGTCGCCTTGCCGAAGAGCCAGGCGCGGACGTTGCCGAGTTCCTCGGCCGTGAACCCCTCGCCTTCCCAGCCGAGACCTTGCAGCCCCTCGATCTCGATGATCAGCTCGGCGCGCTCCTGGCCCAGCCTGGTACCGACCGTCTTGAGGATCGACGACACTTCGCTGACCCCGCCGACCGCCTTCGATTCGGCCATCACGCGCATCGCGGTGAGCTGGAACGCGCGCCAGTCCATCTCCCACTTGGCGATCCGCGCGCGGAGATCGCGGTCGGCGATCTTGCCGTCCTCCTCGCCGACGAACCTCTTGGCGAGGTCGGCCAGGCTCGGCCCCGACATCTGCAGCCGCGATCCGCCGCCCGACAAATTGGTGCGCTCATGCTGGAGCAGGCGCTTGCCGATCGTCCAGCCCTGCCCTTCCTGCCCGACCAGATTGCCCTTGGGCACCTTCACGTCGGTGAAGAACGTCTCGCAGAACGGCGACATGCCGCTGATCATCTTGATCGGCTTCACCTCGACGCCCGGCGCGGTCATGTCGATCAACAGGAAGCTGATGCCCTTGTGCTTGTCCGATTTGTCGGTGCGCACCAGGCAGAAGCATTTGTCGGCCCATTGCCCGCCGGAGGTCCAGGTCTTCTGGCCGTTGACGACATAATGGTCGCCGGCATCCGCCGCGAAGGTCTGCAAATTGGCGAGGTCGGAACCGGCATTGGGTTCCGAATAGCCCTGGCACCACCGCACTTCGCCCATCGTGATGCCAGGGATATGCTCGCGCTTCTGCTCCTCGGAGCCATATTCGAGCAAGGTCGGGCCGAACATCATCACGCCCATCCCGCCGATCGGGTTCCATGCTCCGACCCGCGCCATCTCATCGGCCAGCACGCGCGCCTCGGCCTTGCTCAGGCCCCCGCCGCCATATTCCTTCGGCCAGGTCGGCGTGCCCCAGCCGCGCTCGCCCATCGCGACGCGCCACGCGGTCATTTCCGGCGTCTCGCGGGTCGGCCCCTCGACGCTGGCCAGCGCGTTGCCCTTGCCCTTCAAGGAGGGCGGGAAATTCGCCTCCAGGAAGCTGCGCGCCTCGGCGCGGAAATCGTCGAGCGTGCCGCCCGCCTGCGGTTCGGCCAAAGTCGCCATCGTCATTCTCCCATCGCGCGCCCTTTTCGAGTCAGCGCGCTCTTGCCGATTAGAAATTGCGGTATGTTGCCGCCCGCGTCAATCCCGCTCGATCACCGCAACGGGCCGCCGACCGGCAGATTGGCCTGTTCGATCGCGATCGCCTCCGCCTCGCGCGCTTTCAGGATCGCGACATTCGCCTCGTGCCGCTGGCGCGTGATCGGGTAGAAACACAGGAACAGCGCGCCGATCGTCCACAGCCCCATCGAGGCGGGGATGTAATGGACCAGCAGGTTGCGCACCATCTCGTCGGTCACCGTCCCCGGCGCCGGCTTGTCGGGGAAATGCGACCAGGCCAGCACCTTGCCGGTCATGTAAATGCCGACCGCGGTCGAGCATTGCTGCATGAAGCTCGCCGCCGCGAAGAAGGTGCCGGCGTCGCGCCGCCCGGTCTTGACCGCGCTGTCCTCGACCACATCGGCGAGCATCGCGGAGGTGTTGATGAGCGAGATCGCGACCATCGCGCCATAGGTCGCGTCGATGAAGAACAGGGTCGGCATCAGACGCGGATCGCCCGGCGTCAGGAACATATGGTTGAGCGCGAGGAACAGCGGCGTCAGCCCCCACGCCACCCCCAGGATCGCGAACAGCATCGCGCTGGTCCGCTTGCCGAAATAATGCGCGGCGACCGGGGCGAGCGGCGCGGCGATGGTCGCCGCCACGATCCCGCCGAGCGTCAGGAACGCAAGCTGCCCGCCGCTGAGCTTCCACAGATAGGTGCCGAAGAACAGGTTGATGCCGGTGTAGAGCCCGATCGCGCTGTATTTGAACACGCCGAACCCGAAGATGGTCAGGAAACCGCGATTGCTGAACGACCGCAGCATTTCGCGCAGGTGAGTCAGCGCGCCGCCGCCGCTCGCGGCACCGCTCTGGCGCAGATAGAGGATGCGGTTGTGCGTGCCGAGCGCGCAGATCAGGATCACCAGCGCGATCAGCACGGCGCTGGTGATGGCGAAGGGCGGATAGGCCGCCGGGTTGAGCTGCCCGCGCGGATATGCGGGGGTCGAGGCGAAGAAGGTCGCGAGCGAGATCGCGCTGAACAGATAGGCCCCGGCATAGCCGAACCAGTAACGCAGCGAGAACAATCCGGCGCGTGCGCCGTAGCTGTCGGTCAGTTCGGGCGCGAGCGCGTTGCTGGCGATCTCATACGCGCTGAGCGACATGCGGGTGAGCGCGGCGGTCGCGAAGATCCAGAACCCCATCGCGGTGTTGGACAGGCCGGCGGGCGGAAACCAGGCCAAAGTGAAGAACAGGGCGACGGGGATGATCGACCCGTACATGAACGGATGCCGCCGCCCCCAGCGCGACCGCGTGACGTCCGACCAGCGGCCGATGAACGGATCGGAAAAGGCGTCGACGAACAGGGTCAGCGCGATCGCGCCCGACACGATCGTCGCCGGCACGCCGACCACCTGGCTGTAATAGAATAACAGGAACGTCGTGAACGCCCCGCCCTTCACGCCCGGCGCGATCGAGCCGATCCCGTAGCTGAGCCAGGTCAGCACACCGATCGGCGGGGCCTTGTCCACAGCCTCGCGCACGCCAGTCGTCACCCCGTCCGACGCCACCGTCGTCGCCATGCCTCTCTCCTGCCCGCCGTCTGCGCGGCTCTATATTTCGAATGTGCGGTATGCGTTTGGCGAGGTCAAGACACTTCCGTTGCGGGCCGGCGCGCGCCATTGTTACCACGATATTCGTCATCCCGCGAAAGCAGGGACCTATCACCGGCGCTGCCGCAAAACCGCGCAGATGTAATGGAGGACAACGTCGGAGATGGGTCCCCGCTTTCGCGGGGATGACGGCATGAGCGATATAACCTACCCGCACTTTTCGCTGTCCTACAGCGGATGAAGTATGACACGCTTTCCCGATAACGAGCCGACCGTCGGCGGCACCGGAGGATATGGCGAAACGGAGTGTGAAGAAGCGCCATGGGCAGTGCGAACTTCTGTGAACATTCGCGGCAAATCCGGGATTCGGCGATGGTCGATGGAAATTTAGGGAGGTCGGGATGACGTTCGAAAACCGCGCGATACCGATCGCCCTGGCGGCGGTGCTGATCGACACGATCGGGTTCGGCATCATCATGCCGATCTTTCCGCAACTGATCACGCAGCTCGGCCATATCGACCTCGAACAGGCGACGCGCGTCGCGGGCTACATGCTCGTCGTCTTCTCGGTGATGCAGTTCTTCGTCGGCCCGGTGCTCGGCAACCTGTCCGACCGGTTCGGCCGCCGCCCGATCCTGATGACGTCGATGCTGTGCTTCGGGATCGACTATGCGCTGATGGCGTGGGCGCCGACGCTGGCCTGGCTGTTCCTCGGCCGCGCGATCGCGGGCGCGGCGGGCGCGGTCTATGGCCCGGCCGGATCGGTGATCGCCGACGTGACCCCGCCCGAAAGGCGCGGCGCGGCGTTCGGGCTGATCGGGTTCGCGTTCGGCGTCGGCTTCATCGTCGGCCCCGCGATCGGCGGATTGCTCGCGCAGTTCGGCCCGCGCGCGCCGTTCGTGGCGGCGGCGGCGCTGGCGCTGCTCAATGCGGCGGCGATGTATTTCCTGATGCCGGAAACGCTGAAGCCGGAGAACCGCCGCCCGTTCCGCTTGCGCGACGCCCATATCATCGGCGCGTTCCGCCCGCTGTTCCACGCCGGCAACGCCGCGCCGTTGCTGCTCGCCTGGTTCCTCTGGCAACTCGGCCACATGGTCTATCCGGCGACCTGGTCGTTCTGGGCGGCGATCCGGTTCGGCTGGGACGCGAAAGCGATCGGCTGGAGCCTGGCGTTCGTCGGCGTCATCATGGCCGTCGTGCAGGGCGGGCTGACCGGCCCGGTCATCAAGCGGTTCGGCGAGCGCAAGGCGATCGTGTTCGGGATGATCTCGGCCGCGACCGCCTTCTACCTGTTCGCCTTCGCCACAGCGGGGTGGCAGGCATACGTGCTGATGGCGGTCAGCGCGTTCCAGGGGTTCGTCTTCCCCTCGTTCAACGGCCTGTTGTCGCGGATGGTCGACGCCAGGCACCAGGGCGCCTTGCAGGGCGGGATCGGCAGCATGGGCAGCGTGTCGTCGATCCTCGGGCCGCTGATGCTGACACAGGCGCTGGCGACGGGCGTCGACCACGGCTTTGCCGGCGCGAACTTCCTGCTCGCGGCGATCCTCGCGACCGCCGCGCTGGCGATCGTGGTGTGGAAGGTGCTCGACAGGGTGCCGGGGAAGATTGAGGCGAGCATTTCAGCCTGACAATGGTGTTCCTGCGAAAGCAGGAACCCAGAGCCACGGCGGGTATCGCTTGTGGTCCTGGGCTCCTGCTTTCGCAGGAGCACATTGAATCAACTCTCCTTCCCCGGCCGCCGCGTCAGCGCCATATCGAGGTGCCCGCCGGCGTCGATCAGCGTCACCTCGCCGGTGATCGCGCGGCTCAGCGGATCGAGCAGGTGGACGATCGGCCCGGCGATCTCGTCCGGCCCGGTCGCGAAGCCCATCGGCACGCGGCTGGCGATATCCTGGTTGAGCTTCTCGAACCCTTCGGCGTCGAGTCGCCTCTCGAACCAGCCCGTCCCGACATAGCCCGGCGCGACGGCATTGATCCGGATCGCGGGGGCCAGCACGCGGGCGAGGCTTTTGGTCATGGTAATCAGCGCGCCCTTCGACGCGGCATAGGCGACCGACGATCCCATGCCGAACAGCCCCGCCGCGCTCGCGACGTTAACCACTGCGGAGGCATCCTGCTCGCGCATCGCCGGCGCGCAGGCGCGCACCATCTGGAACGCCGCGATCGTGTTGAGGCGATAGATGTCGACGAAGTCCTCGGCGTCGAGCGCGTCGAGATCCTCATGGTTGGCGAACTTGGTGCGCCCGGCATTGTTGACCAGAAAGTCGATCCGCCCGAACGCATCGATCGCGGCCTGGGCCAGCGCCCTGCACGCGGCATCCTCGACGATGTCGGCCTGCACCGCGATCGTGCCGTTGCCCGCCGCCTGCGCCACCGCCTCGGCATCGTCCTTGCTCGACGCATAGTTGACCACGCACCGCACCCCGCGCCCGGCCAGCATCCGCACGACGCTCGCGCCGATCCCGGTCCCGCCGCCAGTGACGATCGCGACCCGGCCCGCGAAGCCCGCGCTCATGCCTGCGCGCTCGGCCGGGCGGAGACGCGCTCGTGCCATGCCTTCAGATGCGACGCGTCATCGGGCATCTCGACCCCGATGAATTTGGCGAAGTCGATCGTCGTCAGCAGGATGATGTCGGCCATCGAATATTCCTCCCCGGCCAGGAACGGGCGACCGGCCAGCACGGCATCGAACTCGCGCATCACCGCGTCGATCCGCGGGCGGTTGCTCTCGCCGAACTCGGTATATTGGTGCGGCACGACCCGCGCGGTCAACGGGTGGGTATGGACCCAGACATTCGCGATCGGCGTCATCAGCCGCAATTCGGCGCGGCGGATCATCTGGTCGATTTCGGCCGCCTGGCGCGCGGCCACGCCGAACATCGGCGTCTCGGGGTGCAGATGTTCGAGATAGCGGCAGATCGACACGCTCTCGGTAATCACGCTGCCGTCGTCGAGTTGCAGGCACGGCGTCTGCCCCATCGGGTTGACCGCGAGATAGTCCGGCGCCTTGTGCTCGCCCTTGAATATCTCGACCTGCTTCGTCGGCAGGTCGATGCCCTTTTCGGCGGCGAAGATGCGCACGCGGCGCGGATTGGGCGCGGGATTGCCCGTATTGTAGAACAGCATCGACTCCCCCGAATTTCGGTTTTCGAATTTCGCGTATGGCATTTGCCAATCCATTCGCCTAGCGGAACGGCCATGAGCGCCGCCGATTTGCTGACCAAAGATTTCGCGACCCTGCCCGATATCCTGCGCGCCCATGCGCAGGAGCGCGGCGGCAAGGTCGCGGTGGCGGACGCTAGCGCAACACTGACCTATGCCCAGCTCGATACGCTGATGGACCGCGTCGCCGCGGCGTTGCAGCGCGACGGCGTCGGACAGGGTCGATCGGTCGCGATTATCGCGTCGGCGTCGGTCGCATATGCCGCGATCTTCCTGGGCACGCTCCGCGCCGGATGCGTCGCCGCGCCGCTCGCGCCCTCCTCGACGCCCGAATCGCTCGCGGCGATGATCGGGGATTGCGGCGCGCCGATCGTGTTCGTCGACGGCGACAATGCTGCCGCGATCGCCGGTCAGGACATCGCCGCCCGGCAGGTTCGGCTGGACACGCCGGCGTTCCAGGACTGGCTCGCCCCCGAAGGCGCCAAGCCCGCGCCGGTGACCATCCGCCCGGAGGACGGCTTCAACATAATCTACTCGTCGGGCACGACCGGCACGCCCAAGGGCATCGTCCAGAGCCATGCGATGCGCTGGGCGCATATCGGGCGCAATTCGGCGGGCGGGTATGGTGAGGCGGTGACGATGAACTCGACCCCGCTTTATTCGAACACGACCCTGGTCAGCTTCCTGCCGACGCTCGGCTGGGGTGGCACGTCGGTGCTGATGAGGAAGTTTGACGCGCGCGGCTTCCTCGAACTCGCCGAGAAGCATCGTGCGACCCACGCGATGCTGGTGCCGGTGCAATATCAGCGGATCATGGCGCTGCCCGACTTCGACCGTTTCGATTTGTCGAGCTTCCGCCTCAAGACCTCGACCAGCGCGCCCTTCTCCGCCGCGCTCAAGGCCGATGTGCTGGCACGCTGGCCCGGCGCGCTGATCGAATTCTACGGCATGACGGAGGGCGGCGCCACGACCGGGCTCAACGCGACCGAGCACCCCGACAAGCTCCACACGGTCGGCCAGCCGCTGCCCGGCCACGACATGCGGCTGATCGATGACGAGGGCAACGAAGTGCCGCAGGGCGAGACCGGCGAAGTGGTCGGCCGCTCACCCGCGATGATGACCGGCTATCACGGCCGCCGGCAAGCCACCGCCGACGCCGAATGGTATGACAAGCAGGGCAACCGCTTCATCCGCCACGGCGATATCGGGCGGTTCGACGAGGACGGCTTCCTGATCCTGATGGACCGCAAGAAGGACCTGATCATCTCGGGCGGGTTCAACATCTATCCGGTCGACCTGGAGGTGGTGCTGAAGCAGCATCCAGCGGTGCAGGAATGCACCGTGATCGGCGTGCCGTCGGAAGCATGGGGCGAGACGCCGGTCGGTTTCTATGTGCCGAATGCGGGAGGCGATGCCGGCGCCGACGAGATCATGGCCTGGACCAACGCCCAGCTCGGCAAGACGCAGCGGCTGTCGGCGCTGCACGCGATCGCAGAACTGCCGCGCAGCGCGATCGGCAAGATACTCAAGCGCGAATTGCGCGACCGGCTGGCAAAGGAAACCGCATGACCTCGATCACCGACATCCTGGCCGCGGCGACGCCGATCGCGGGCGGCTATCGCGCGACCATTCCCGAAACGTGGTTGCAGGGGCGCACCGCCTATGGCGGGCTGTCGAGCGCACTCGCGCTCCATGCCGCGCAACTGCTGGAGGCCGACCTGCCCCCGCTGCGGTCGGCGCAAGTGGCATTCGTCGGGCCGCTCGCGGGCAAGGTCAGCGTCGTCGCGACCAAGCTGCGCCGCGGGCGGACCGCCGCGTTCATCCAGGTCGACATCGCCTCCGACGCCGGGCTCGGCTTTCGCGCGACCTTCGTGTTCATGGCGCCGCAGACGTCGCGGGTCGACCTCGACGAAGCGGCGGCGACCGATCATCGCCCGCCCGTGCCCGGCACCGACCTCTATATCGGCCCGCCGCAATTCTTCACCGGCAATTTCGAATTCTTCGATATGAAGGAAGCGGTCGAGGGCGCATCGTGGCTGCGCTGGACGCGGCTGCGCGAGCGGAACGGGCTCGATCCCTTCGTCGAGCTGATGGCGATCGGCGACGCTTTGCCCCCGGCCGCGTTCCGGCTGTTCGGCAAGAATCCGGTGCCGCTGTCGTCGCTGACCTGGATCCTCAACCTGCTGACCCCGACGCCGGCGACGCGCGACGGCTGGTGGCTGCTGACCGCGACGACCGATCATGCCCGCGACGGCAGTTCGAGCCAGTCGATGACGATCTGGAACGCCGATGGCCAGCGGATCGCCGATGCGATGCAGAGCGTGGCTATTTTCGGATAGGCTCGCCGCAGGAAAACAGCGACGCTATTTTCCGCCTTCGTGGCGAGCCAGAGACACTCGGCAGCGCCGCGGCAAAGCCGCGTCGTCGGACGGGTTCGCTGCGCGACCCGCCGGCCGCGCTCGGCGCCGGGCGCGAAATAGCCTCGCTATTTCGCTGCGCCGAGCGACAAATTGCGACAATTTCTTCGTAGACTGACACGTCCGCGTGACGAAGGAAGGCGATAAGCACGGGCGTCAGGGAAATATCCTGCCCCTGTTTGAGGATTCGCCATGAACCGCATCGTTCTCGCCGCCATTCTGGCCACCACCGGTTTCGCGGCCGTCGCCGCCGGGCCGCTGGCCGCCCAGATCGCGCCCGCGCCTGCTCCGCAGGACAATCCCGACGGCACGCAGACTCGCGAAGAAGCGCTGGCACAGGCCGACGCCCGGTTCGACCGGATGGACGCGAACAAGGACGGCAAGCTCGATGCGAGCGAAATGATGCCGCGCCGCAAAATGTCGATGGCCGCCGGGGAGACGCCGCCCCCGCCGGCGGACGGCGCCGCGCCGCCTCCCCCGCCGCCTGCACCGGGCGGCCGGTTCATGGCGCGGTTCGACACCAATGGCGACGGCGTGGTCGACCGCGCCGAATTCCGCGCGCAGGCCATGCAGCGCTTCGACCGGATCGATATCAACAAGGACGGCAAGATCGATCCCGCCGAGCGTCAGGCGGCACGCGACGCAATGGGCTTTCGCGGTGATCGCGGACCGGGCGCTAGGGGCGACATGCCGCCTCCGCCGCCGGCCGACGCACCGAAACCAGATGCCGGGCAGTAAATCCCCATTTGCCCCGGCCGCCGGGCGGACGCCCCTCCTCGTCCGCCCGGCATCTCCTTCCCACGCGGGCCGTGATTGCCTAACCTGACCCGATGAGCGGCCTTCCCCATATCCTCCTGGTCGATGACGAGCGTTCGATTCGCGAGCCGCTCGCGCAATACCTGACCAAGCAGGGCTTTCGCGTGACGCAAGCCGGCGACGCGGAGGGCGCCCGCGCCCGGATGGCGGCCTATGCGATCGATCTCGTGATCCTCGACATCATGATGCCGGGCGAGGACGGGCTCAGCCTGTGCCGCCACATCCGCGCGTCGGGCGACATCCCGGTCATCCTGCTGACCGCCAAGAGCGAGGAGACCGACCGCATCGTCGGGCTCGAAATGGGCGCCGACGATTATGTCGTGAAGCCGTTCTCGCCGCGCGAGCTGGCGACCCGCGCCAAGGTGATCCTGCGCCGCGCCGCGTCTGGCGGCAGCCGCCAGCATGCGCCCGAAAGCGGCTCCTACGCCTTTGGCGGCTGGGTGCTGAAGACCGGCGAGCGCGCGCTGGTGGACCGCGAAGGCGTGTCGGTGCCGCTGTCGACCGGCGAGTACAATTTGTTGCTCGCGCTCGCGCTCAGGCCGCGCCAGGTGCTGACCCGCGACCAGTTGCTCGACCTGACGCAGGGCCGCGAGGCGATGGCGTTCGATCGCGCGATCGACAACCAGGTCAGCCGGCTGCGGCGCAAGATCGAGCCCGATCCCAAGAACCCCGAACTGATCAAGACCGTCTGGGGCGGCGGCTACACCCTGGCGGCCGAGGTTACGCGTCTTTGAGGCTCTGGCCGCGCAACCTGCCCGGACAGATGGCGGTGCTGGTCGCGCTCGCATTGTTCGTCGCGCAGGCGATCAATTTCGGCTTCACCCTCCACGACCGCCAGGCGTTCCGGCTCGAACAGGTGGTCGGGCCGGTGTCGGCGCGGATCGTCGACACGGCGCAGAACCCCCGCGCCCGCGATCCGGTGATCGAGGCGCGCTTGTCGGCGCTCAGGCCCGACGAGTCTCCCTGGGACCGCTTCCGGTCCCGGCCCCTGCCGCAAAATCCCATGCCGCCGGGGCTCAGCCGCCGCCCCGATGTCGAGAACGGCATTCGCCGCAAATTGAACGAGGCCGGCGTGCCGACCGGCCAGGTGATCGCGGCGATCCGGCCGGTCAGACCCGACGACCCGCGTCTCGACCGCCTGCCGCGCTATCGCGCCCAGCGCTTGCGCATGACCGGCACCGAAATGCTGATCGCGATCGAGCAGCCCGGCACCGGATGGTGGGTGCAGGGTGTGCCCTGGGACGATTCGAGCTGGTCGATCCTGCGCGGGCTGATCGGGCAGACCCTGGTGCTCTACGCGATCGTGCTGTTGCCGGTATTATGGGCGACGCGGCGGATCGCCCGGCCGCTCCGCACGCTGACGGGCGCGGCGCAGCGCTATCATCCGGGCGAGGCCGATGGGCCGATCGATGAAAGCGGGCCACCCGACGTCCGCACGCTGATCGCCGCGTTCAACGACTTGCGGACGCGCGTGACGGCGATGCTGCAGGAAAAGGACCGCATGCTCGGCGCGATCGGGCATGACCTGCGCACGCCGCTCGCCGCGCTGCGGGTGCGGATCGAATCGGTCGAGGACGACGACGACCGCACCAAGATGGCCGACACGATCGACGAGATGAACGGCACGCTCGACGACATCCTGTCGCTGGCGCGGCTTGGGCGGCCGAGCGAGCCGCTGACCGACGTCGACCTCGCCGCCCTGGTCGACGCCGTGGTCGAGGATTTCCGCGACCTCGGCAAACCGGTGACGTTCGAGGAAGCCGCGCGGTTGAAGATGACGCTGCGCCCGTCGCTGATCCGCCGCGCGGTGCGCAACCTGATCGAGAATGCGGTCAAATATGGCGGCAGCGCCGACGTGTCGCTGGCCGCGACGGCGCACGCGGTGCGGATCACCGTCGCGGACAACGGGCCGGGGATTCCGCCCGACCGCGTCGGCGAGGTGTTCGAGGCGTTCACCCGGCTTGAGGTATCGCGCAACAAGGAGACCGGCGGCATCGGCCTCGGCCTCGCCCTGGCCCGCGCGATCGTGCGCGAGGCGGGCGGCGACATCGACCTCGCGAACCGCCCCGAAGGCGGTCTCGCCGCGACGATCACCCTGCCGCGCTAGCTTCGCGGCGCACCAACAGCATCGCCGCCGCCGCCAGTGTCATTACCACAGCGGCGCACGCCATCGTCCAGATCGGTTCGGTCGGAAACCAGGCGTGGATGATCGCCCCCATCACCGTCGCCACCACGAGCTGGGGCAGCACGATGAAGAAGTTGAAGATACCCATATAGATGCCGAATTTATGCTGCGGCAGGACGCTGGCCAGGATGACGTACGGCATCGTCAGGATCGACGCCCAAGTCAGGCCGATCCCGACCATCGGGAGCAGCAATGTCTGCTGATCCCGGATCACCAGCAGGGACGCAAAGCTGGCAGCGCCGATCAGCAGGCAGATCAGGTGGGTGCGAGGGGCGCCGATCCGTTTCGCCAGCAACGGTAAGGCGAACGCCGCAAGCGCGGCAACGCCGTTATAGACCGAAAACAGAACGCCGACCCAATCCGCACCGTCGTTATAGGCTTTCGCCGCAGTGTCGGTCGAATGGAACACATACTGCGCGACGACGGGCGTTGTGTAGATCCACAGGATGAACAGCGCGAGCCACGAGAAGAATTGCGCCAGCGCTAGCCGCCACATCTGGCCAGGCATCCGGACGAGATCGCTCATGATCTGGACCAGCGCGTTGTCGATCCGCGCGCGGACCATGGCGCCGGCCACGAGCATCAGCACGCCGCCGCCGATGAACAGCCCGCCAAGCACATAGAGGTCGCGTTCCAGCGACCAGCGATAGATCGCCGCGATCAGGAGCGCGCCGAGAACGACCAATACCGCGCCAACCACGGTAAGGATGCGCGGCAAAGCCTCGTCGGGAAACGACCGAACGCCATGCGTTTCAGCGGCGCCGAACGCCCGCATCTGCTCGGGCGGATATTCGCGGGTCGTCAGCACTGTCCACAGCACGGCCGCAAAGATTGCCACCGCGCCCAGGTAGAAGGAGTAGCGCACCGAATCCGGAATACCGCCGGCCGCCGCGACATTGCTGACGCCCAGCTTCGCCATCGCGAACGGCGCCAGGCTGCCGACCACCGCGCCCGCGCCGATGAACGCGGTCTGGAACGCATAGCCCGCCGCCCGCTGCGACGGCGCGACCATGTCGCCGACGAACGCGCGGAACGGCTCCATCGATACGTTGATCGACGCGTCGAGCATCCACAGCATCAATGCCGCCGCGATCAGCGCGCCGGCATTGGGCATGCCGATCAGGGCCAAGGCGGCGAGTATCGCCCCGGCGAGGAAATAGGGCCGCCGCCGCCCGAACCGTCCCCAGGTACGGTCGCTGAAATGGCCGATGACCGGCTGGACCAGGAGGCCTGTCACCGGCCCGGCGATCCACAGCAGCGCCAGGCTCCCGACATCGCTGCCCAGCGACTGGAAGATGCGGCTGACGTTCGCGTTCTGCAGTCCGAACGCGATCTGGATCCCGAAGAAACCGAACGAGATGTTCCACAGCCCGCGCCAGCTCTGCCGCGGCTTTTCCGCCACCGTCGCGTCCATCACTTCGCCTCGGCGGTCGAACGGCGGACGATCAGGCGCGGCGGCAGCATCACCGCCTCGGTCGGCTGCGCGCGGATGCGGCGGAGCAGGGTGTCAACCAGCATCTCGCCGGCCTTGGCGTAATCCTGCGCGATCGTGGTGAGCGGCGGATGCGACAGGCTGGCGGCGGGGATGTCATCGAACCCGACCACCGATACGTCGCGCGGCACGTCGAGACCCACTTCGCCCAGCGCGCGCATCGCGCCGATCGCGATCAGGTCGCTGGCGGCGAAGATCGCGTCGAACGCCACGCCGCGCTTCAACAACGCGATCGCCGCGTCATAGCCCGCCGCCTCGGTCGTGATGGCGTCGACCTGGAGCGCAGGATCGGGATCGATGCCCGCCTCCAGCATCGCCGCGCACGCGCCGCGATACCGTTCCTCCAGTTCGGGCGAATGGCTCGACGCCTGGCCGAGAAACGCGATCCGGCGGCGGCCGAGACCGATCAGGTGCGCCGCGGCATCGCGCCCGCCGCGGATATTGTCGCAGCCGATCGTCGTCCCCGGCTGGCCCGGCTGCACCGACCCCCAGCGCACGAAATGCGTGCCCTGCGCCTCGAGCTGTTCCAGCCGCGCGCGATAGGTTTCGTAATCGCCATAGCCGAGCAGGATGATGCCATCCGCCTTGTGGCTGTCCTCATAATCGACGTGCCAGTTGGACGAGAGCTGCTGGAACGAGGTCAGCAGGTCGTATCCCCTGAGCGAACAGGTCCGCGCGATCGACCCCAGCATCGACAGGAAGAATGGGTTGATCAGCGAATCGTCGGGGGTCGGGTCTTCGAAGAACAGCAGCGCCAGCGTGTTGCTATGGCGGCTGCGCAGCGAGGAGGCGTTCTTGTCGACCTTGTAATTGAGCTGGGCCGCGATCGCCTCGATCCGCTTGCGCGTCGCCTCGCTGACGGTCGGGTCGCCGCGCAAGGCGCGGCTGACGGTCGGTTGCGACACGCCGGCGCGCTGCGCGATATCGAACGAGGTAGGCTTGTCGGTCAGCACCGCACGACGATTCCTCCCAATTCCGGCCATCGGACGCGGCCGGTTCGGGGCGAGTGTAGCGGCGTGGCTGGCGGCGCGATAGCTCTCACGCATGGCCGTGGTGTCGGACAAGCTCCCTCCCCTTCCGCTCTCTCGAAACGGAGCGGCCACATTACGCTAGGCGAGCGCCGCGCGGCCCGGAACGCCAACACATACGTATTCAGGACTCGCGGATGCGGCGGCGTGGCACAACACCCGGCAAAGGGAGGACAGGATGCTGAAACCGATCGCGCTGGCATTGCTCGCAAGCCTGACGACCGCGCCCGCCGCCGCGGCGACTAAAGCGGCCGATCCCTACGCGCCCAGGCCCTATGTCACGCTCAAGCATCCGGCCTGGTCGAAGGATGCGGTGCTGTACGAACTCAATACCCGGCAATTCACGCCCGAAGGCACGTTCCGCGCCGCCGAGAAGCAGTTGCCGCGATTGCAGGAACTCGGCGTCGGGATCATCTGGCTGATGCCGGTCAACCCGATCGGCGTCGAACACCGCAAGGGCACGCTGGGCAGTCCCTATTCGGTCAGGGACTATTACGGCGTGAACCCGGAGTTCGGCACGCTGGCCGACCTCAAATCGTTCGTCGCCACCGCGCACAAATTGGGGATGCACGTCATCCTCGACTGGGTCGCCAACCATACGGCGTGGGACAATCCGATCCACCAGGCGCATCCCGATTGGTACGAGCATGACTGGAAGGGCGCGAACCGCCCGACGCCATGGTGGGACTGGTCGGACATCATCGACCTCGATTATGCGAAGCCGGCCTTGCGCCGCTATATGACCGACGCGATGAAATATTGGGTGCGGGTGGCCGATATCGACGGCTTCCGCTGCGATGTCGCCGGTTACGTCCCGCTCGATTTCTGGGAGGAGGCGCGGGCCGAGCTGGACCGGGTCAAGCCGGTCTTCATGCTCGCCGAATTCGACCAGCGCGACGTCCACCGCAAGGCGTTCGACGCCAGCTATGCGTGGAAATGGAACAACGCGATGGCCGACATCGCCGCCGGCAAGGCCGATGTCGGCGCGCTGTTCGGCTATTATTCCGAAAACCAGAGCGCGTGGCCCGCCGAGGCGATGCGGATGGTCTATACCGAGAATCACGACCAGAACGCCTGGGACGGCACCGGGTTCGAACGCTTCGGCAAGGCGCTGCCCGATGCGATCGTGCTGTCGTTCGTCGGCGACGGCATCCCGCTGATCTATGGCGGCCAGGAAGCGGGCAATCCGAAACGGCTCAAATTCTTCGAGCGCGACCCGATCGAGTGGCGCGACCATCCCAATAACGACCTGTTCAAGCGCCTGATCGCGTTCCGTAAGGCCCACCCGGCGCTGTGGAACGCGCCATGGGGCGCCGCCATGACGCCGGTCGTCAACTCCGCGCCGGGCAAGGTGCTGTCGTTCGTCCGCGCCAGGAACGGCGACAAGGTGTTCGCGCTGTTCAACCTGTCCGGCGACCCGCAGACGATCAGCTTCAGCGACGGCCCGAACGACGGCGGCTACGTGGATTTCGCCGACGGCTCGGCGGTGACGATCACGCGGTCGACCAGTCTCCAGCTGGCCCCCTGGAGTTACCGCATCCTCAGTGCCAAGTAATCGATGCATCCGCGCAACACCGCGCAATGCATATTCTTGAATACGTATGTGGCCGCCTTGGCCGCAAATCGCCCCCATTTTAAGCGAAACAAATCTGCAACGCGCCCGGAAGGCGCGCGCCGGTGCCACGCATGGCGCGGCTGCAAGGGGAGGAATTGATGAGCTTTTCTCGTTCGCCACGTCGTACCGATCTCACGCTGCGGGTCAGCGGCATCGCGCTTGCCGGTGCGCTGGCCCTGGCCGCGTCGCCCGCCTTCGCGCAGGATGCCGGCGCAACCGATCCCGCCGCCCAGCCGGCGAGCGCGCAGGACGACAATACCGGCGGCGGCGATATCGTCGTCACCGGGTTCCGTGCCTCGTTGCGGTCGGCGATCAGCGCCAAGCGCAACGCGACACAGATCATCGAATCGCTGTCGGCCGAAGATGTCGGCAAGCTGCCCGACGTTTCGATCACCGATTCGCTCGCACGCCTGCCGGGCGTCACGGCCCAGTCGAATTCGGGCCGCGCGACCTACCTTTCGATCCGCGGCTTCGGCCCGGACTTCACCACGGCGACACTCAACGGCCGCGTGGTCGCGACGATCGACGACAATCGCCGCTTTCAGTACGACCAGTTTCCCGGCGACCTGTTCAGCCGGATCGACGTGATCAAAACACCATCCGCCGACCTGATGAATCAGGGCCTGGCGGGAACGGTCAACCTGATGACGATCGACCCGCTGGCGGCCAAGTCGACCCTGGCGATCAAGCTCGAAGGCCAGGTCAACGGCAAGGGCAAGCTCAACCCCGACAGCACCAACAAGGGCTATAACGGGTCGATCGTCTTCGTCGACAGCTTCGCGGACAATACGATCGGCATTTCGCTCGGCGGCTCGGCGATCTCCTCGCCGATCCAGACCCAGGGCTATGGCACCTGGGGGTATGCGGGCGGCAACGGCAGCCCGTACATCCTGGGCGGCGCCAAGTGGTACGATGCGACCAACGTGCTCAAGCGGCAATCGGGGTTCGGCCATCTGGTATGGCGTCCAAGCGACGGGTTCGAAACGAGCATCGACGGCCTGTATACGCGTTCCACGACGCGCGAATATTGGCGCGGCGTCGAAATGCCGCTGGCTTATGGCGGCGGGGTGGCGCTCACCAGCGCGAGTGCTTCGGGCGATTGGTTGACCAGCGCGACGTTCGACCCGACCTGGCCGGTACAGCGCAACAATTTCAATACGCGTAACGCCGATACCTGGGCGGTCGGCTGGAACGCCAAGGCCGCATTGTCCGATACGATCCGCTTCGTCATCGACGCCGGCTATTCGCGCGGGCATCGCCACGACAATGCGATCGAGACCTATAGCGGTACGAGCTACAACCGCGCCGGCACCTCGCAGATCAGCACGATCACGCTGCAGCCGAACGGCACCTACGCGCTCAACACCAACCTCGATTACACCGACCTGTCGACCATGGTGCTCACCGATCCGCAGGGTTGGGGCTATTATTCGACGCCGGCGTTCAGCGGGCCTGTTCCCCAGACCGGCTACATCAACGAGCCCGACTTCACCGACACGGTCAAGACGCTGCGCGGCCAGTTCGAAGGCGACATCAACGCCGGCATTCTGAAGAAATGGAAAATCGGCGCCTATTACAGCGACGAGAAGAAGGTCAACGCCTTCACCGGCTTCTATCTGGTCCCGCCCGGTGGCGCGAACAGCCTGGCGATTCCGTCGTCGATCGTCATCGGCGCCGTCAGCCCGTTCGAACTGTCGGGGTCGAAGGTCTTGGCCTACGACATCGACGCGGCGGTCAATTTGCTCGACAGCTTCCGCAACATGCAGTCGAACGAAACCACGAAGCAATGGTGGGTGCGCGAGCGCATCCTGACCGGTTTCGCCCAGCTGGATTTCGACGGCGACGTGAGCGGCCACCGCATCAGCGGCAACATCGGCGGCCAGGTCATCCGCACCGTCCAGGACAGCTCGGGCTATGCGGCGATCAACACCGACCTGATCGCCCCGGTCTATGCCAAGACCAAATATACCTATTTCATGCCGCAGGCGACGTTCAATCTGGAGTTCACGCCGAGCACGATCCTGCGCATGGGGTTCGGGCGGACGCTGGCCCGTGCCCGCCTGACGGACGAGAATCCGTCGTTCACCGTCAGCGCGTCGGCGGCGCCCAGCAGCGACACGCAATTCTATAACGGCCAATTCACGCCGCTGTCGGGCAACGGCGGCAATCCGATCCTGCGGCCCTATTTTGCGACCTATGTCGATCTTTCGCTCGAAAAGTATTTCGCGAACAACCAGGGCAAGATCGCGCTGGCCGGATATTACAAGGATATCACCAACTTCGTCCAAACGGGCAAAAGCTACATCAGCGATCTTTCGGCCTTCGCCAGCCAGATTCCGACCGGTGTTTTCACCCCCTATACGACGATGGGATGGGTCACCGCGCCGGCCAATACCGGGCGCGGTTATGTGCAGGGCTTCGAACTCTCGACCGTCCTGCCTTTCTCGGTCGCGACCCCGGTGCTCGACGGGTTCGGCGTTACCGGCAGCGTGGCGTTCGCCGACAGCGTGATCCGGTTCGACAACGGTTCCCCGGTGACGTTGCCCGGCCTGTCGAAATGGGTGGCGCAAGCACAGCTCTATTTCGAGAAATGGGGCTTCGCCGCCCGCGCCAGCTACAGCTATCGCAGCGACTTCCTGGGTGAATATCAGGCCTATGGCGGCCAGCCGGCGCTCAAATACACCAAGGGCGGTTCGTCGCTGGACGCGCAGATCGGCTATGACTTCAAATCGGGCGCACTCAACGGTCTTTCCGTCTACGTTCAGGGCCGCAACCTGACCAACATGCCGTACATGACCTACCTGAACGGCGACAAGCGACAGATCGACATCTACGAGAAGTATGGCCCGACCTATATGGCGGGGTTGACCTTCAAGTTCTGGTGACGATGGTCGCCGCTGGCGATACGGCATACGCTCCGTATCGCCGGCGGCGACACACAAGACCGATATGATCGTGCACCAGGCTTGCCGTACCGAGATAGGTTTAGCGCACTCCGGTGCCGCCGACCCAGGAAGGGGATCGAAGCTGTGAGAGTTCCCCGAAGCCTATTGGCGATGGCGATCTCCGCCATGGCCTTGCCCCAATCGGCGATCGCCGCCCCGCAATCGGGAACGTCGTACCGCGACCGCCTGCCCGAGGACGAAGTGATCTATTTCGTCCTGCCCGACCGGTTCGAGAATGGCGACACGAAGAACGACCTCGGCGGGCTCAAGGGCGGCCGCCTGGCCACCGGGTTCGATCCGGCCGCCAAGGGCTTTTATCACGGCGGCGACCTGAAGGGGCTGATCAAGCGGCTCGATTATATCCAGGCGCTCGGCGCGACGGCGTTGTGGGTCGGGCCGATCTTCAAGAACAAGGCGGTGCAGGGGCCGGTGGGCGGCGAGAGCGCCGGCTATCACGGTTACTGGATCACCGATTTCACCCAGGTCGATCCGCATTTCGGCACCAACGCCGATTTCAAGGCTTTGGTCGACGCGGCGCATGCGCGGGGGATGAAGGTCTATATGGACATCATCGCCAACCACACCGCCGACGTGATCAAGTATCGCGAGTGCGTGCCCGACCAGCCCTGCGCCTATCGCAGCCGCGCCGACTATCCCTATACGCGGCGGGGCGGCATCGACGGGCCGGCGATCAACCCCGCGTTCCTGGGCGACAATTACGACAAGCTGACCGACCCGACCTGGGCCTATACGCCGTACCTTCCCAAGGGCGAGGAGACGGTGAAGGTGCCGGCCTGGCTCAACGACCCGATCTATTACCATAATCGCGGCGATTCGACCTTTTCGACCGAGGATTCGCAGCTCGGCGATTTCTCCGGCCTCGACGACCTGATGACCGAAAACCCGCGCGTCATCGCGGGGATGATCGACATCTACGGCAAGTGGATCGACGATTTCGGGATCGACGGCTTCCGCATCGATACGGCGCAGCACGTCGACGCCGCGTTCTGGCGGGCGTTCGTGCCGGCCATGCTCGCGCGGGCGAAGGCGAAGGGCATCCCCAACTTCCACATCTTCGGCGAGGTGTTCACCGACCAGCTCGATCCCGCCCGGCTGGCGGAGCATACCCGCGTCGATGGCCTGCCCGCGGTGCTCGACTTCGCGTTCGCGCGCGCGGTGATCGACACGGTCGGCGGCGGCGCGCCGACCAGCGAGCTGTTCCGCCTGTTCTTCGCCGATCCGGTCTATGAGAAGGGCGAGGCCGGCGCGCGCACCCTGCCCACCTTCCTCGGCAATCACGACGCCGGGCGCTTCGCGATGTTCGTGAAAAAGGGCTTCCCCAACGCCAGCGACGACGAGCTGCTCAAGCGCGTGATGCTCGGCCATGCGATGCTGCTGACGCTGCGCGGCGTGCCGACCATCTATTATGGCGACGAGCAGGGCTTCGTCAGCGACGGCGGCGACCAATTGGCGCGCGAGGATATGTTCGGCAGCAAGGTCGCGGTCTATAACGACAACAAGCTGCTCGGCACGACCAAGACCACCGCGACGCCGAGCTTCGGCACCGACAATCCGATCTTCCGCCTGATCGCCGAACTGGCCCGCATCCGCACCAGCCACCACGCCCTCACCCGTGGACGGCAGGAGTTGCGCGCCTGGGGCGACAAGCCCGGCCTGTTCGCGGTGTCGCGGTTCGATCCCGACACCGGCAAGGAAGTGCTGATCGCGTTCAACACCTCGACCGCGCCGCTGTCCGCCAACGTACTGGTCGATCAAGCGTCGACCGCGTTCGCCCCGCTCCACGGCCGATGCGCCGCGACGGCCAGCGCGCCGGGTAGCGTCAAGGTCGACCTCGCCCCGCTCGACTTCATCATCTGCGAGGCGAAGTGAACGAGGTATCCCGCATGACCGCGCCCGGCACGACGACGCGCGAATGGTGGCGCGGCGCGGTGATCTATCAGATCTACCCGCGCAGCTTCGCCGATTCGAACGGCGACGGGATCGGCGACCTGCCGGGCATCACCGCGCACCTCGATCACGTCTCGAGCCTGGGGGTCGACGGCATCTGGCTGTCGCCCTTCTTCACCTCGCCGATGCTCGATTTCGGGTATGACGTCGCCGATTATTGCGATGTCGATCCGATCTTCGGCACGCTCGCCGACTTCGACGCACTGGTCGCCCGCGCCCACCAACTCGGGCTCAGGGTGCTGATCGACCAGGTCTATTCGCATTCGAGCGACCGCCATCCGTGGTTCCTCGAAAGCCGTACCGACCGCACCAACGCGAAGGCCGACTGGTATGTCTGGGCCGACGCCAAGCCCGACGGATCGCCGCCCAACAACTGGCAATCGGTGTTCGGCGGCCCGGCCTGGACGTGGGACGCGCGGCGCTGCCAATATTACATGCACAATTTCCTGCCGGAACAGCCGCAGCTCCATGTGCATAATCCGGCGGTGCAGGACGCCCTGCTCGCCACCGCGAAATTCTGGTTCGACCGCGGCGTCGACGGTTTCCGCATCGACGCGATCAACTTCGCGATGCACGACCCCGCGCTGACCGACAATCCGCCCGCGCCCGACGGCAAGCGGACGCGGCCGTTCGATTTCCAGCTCCATGTCCACAATCAGAGCCAGCCCGAAATCCCGCTGTTCCTCGAACGCCTCCGCGCGCTGGCCGATCGCTATGGCGCGACGTTCACGGTGGCGGAGGTCGGCGGCCCGAGCCCCGAGGCGGAGATGCACGCCTTCACCGCAGGCGATCGCCGGCTCAATTCGGCTTATGGGTTCAACTTCCTCTATGCCGACAAATTGACCCCTGCCCTGGTCCGCGACGCGCTGGCGCAATGGCCGCAAGCGCCGGGCGCGGGCTGGCCGAGCTGGGCATTCGAGAATCACGACGCGCCGCGCGCCATCTCGCGCTGGGTCGCGCCGGAGCATCGCGCCGCGTTCGCGCGGCTCAAGCTGCTGCTGCTGATCTGCCTGCGCGGCAATTTGTTCCTCTATCAGGGCGAGGAACTCGGCCTGACCCAGGTCGATATCCCGTTCGATGCGCTGCGCGACCCGGAGGCGATCGCCAACTGGCCGCTGACCCTGTCGCGCGACGGCGCGCGCACGCCGATGCCGTGGCAAGGCAGCCCCAACGACCATGCCGGCTTCTCGACCGCGAGGCCGTGGCTGCCGATCGGCGAGGATCACCTCGCGCTCGCGGTCGATCGCCAGCATGGCGATCCCGCCTCGCTGCTCAACCTGACGCGCCGCCTGATCGCGTTCCGGCACGCCAGCGCGGCGCTGATGACCGGCAATATGACGATGCTGGCGGTCACCGACAGCCTGCTCGCGTTCGAGCGGTCGGCCGGGACCGAGACGCTGCTGTGCGTGTTCAACCTGTCGCCCGATCCGGTCGATTGGGCGCCCGACGCAGGCGCGCAATGGCGCCCGGTCGAAACCGTCGGCGCGGTGGATGGTTGGCGGTTCGGCGGCTATGCGGGCCTGATCGCAGAGAAGATTTGAGGAGACGGCGATGCGGTTGGTGAAGTTCGTCCTGGCGCTCGCCGCGCTCCTGTTGGCCGTACCGGCGTTCGCGCAAGCCGCCATTCCCAATGCGACCGTCGAATCGCCCGGCAAGGTGCTGAGCGTGTCGGTCGCGATCGGCCCCGAAGCGCGCGCCAGCTATACCGTGTCACGGGGCGGCAAGCCGGTCATCGCACCGTCGCTGCTCGGCTTCCTGTTCACCGACGCGCCGCAATTCGCCCGCGACCTCGAAATCACCGGCGTCACGCGCTCGACCTTCGACGACAGCTGGACTCAGCCATGGGGCGAATGGCGGACGATCCGCAACCATTACAACGAGATGCGGGTGCGGCTGCGCGAGGTGAACCGGCTGCATCGCGTCATCGACGTGGTGTTCCGCGTCTATGACAACGGCGTCGGCTTCCGCTACGAATTCCCCGACCAGCCCAACCTCAAGACCGCCAATATCGCCGAGGAACTGACGCAATTCTCGGTCGCCGAGCCGGCCACCGCCTGGTGGTCGCCCGCATTCGAATCGAACCGCGAGGAACAACTCTACAACAAGACCACGATCGCCGAGATCGGCACCGCGCAGACCCCGCTGACGCTCAAGACCGCGAGCGGCGTCTATGTCGCGATCCACGAGGCGGCTTTGGTCGACTATTCGGGGATGAACGTCGCCAAGGTGCAAGGCGGGCTGTTGAAGGCGGTGCTGACGCCGTCGTCGACCGGCCCCAAGGTCAGCCGCGCCGCGCCCTTCCCGACGCCGTGGCGCGTACTGCTGATCACGCCCGACGCGCCGTCGCTCTACATGGCCAATTCGCTGATCCTCAACCTCAACGAGCCCAACAAGCTTGGCGACGTGTCGTGGGTCAAGCCGATGAAATATGTCGGCATCTGGTGGGGGATGCACCTCGACACGCAATCGTGGAATTCGGGGCCGAAGCACGGCGCGACCACCGAGAACGTGATGAAGATGATCGACTTCGCCGCCGCCAACGGCTTCAAGGGCGTGCTGGTCGAGGGGTGGAACGTCGGGTGGGACGGCGACTGGTTCGCCAATGGCTGGACCTTCAGCTTCACTCAGCCCTACCCCGATTACGACATCCGGAAGGTCACCGCCTATGCCAGGTCGAAGGGCGTAGTGATCATCGGCCATAACGAGACATCGGCGAACATCGCGCATTACGAGGATCAGATGCGCGCCGCGTTCGACCTGTATCAGCAGCTCGGCATCACCGCGGTCAAGACCGGCTATGTCTCCGATGCGGGCGGCGTCCAGTGGCGCGCGCCCGACGGCAGCATCCGCTACGAATGGCATGAGGGCCAGGTGATGGCGCGCCACCACCTGCTGGTCGTCACCGAGGCCGCCAGGCGCCGCATCGCGATCGACGACCATGAGCCGATCAAGGATACGGGCCTGCGCCGCACCTATCCCAACTGGGTCAGCCGCGAAGGCCAGCGGGGCATGGAATACAATGCCTGGGGCGTGCCCAAGAATCCGCCCAATTGGGAAAGCGAGCTGGTCTTCACCCGGATGCTGGGCGGGCCGTTCGACTTCACGCCGGGGGTGCTGAGCCTGAAGGGGCGCGGCGACACCGACATATTGTCGACCATGGCCAAGCAGCTCGCGCTGTACGTCGTGATCTATTCGCCGATCCAGATGGCGGCCGACCTGCCGGAGAATTACGCGAAATATCCGGCGGCGTTCCAGTTCATCAAGGACGTCGCGGTCGATTGGGACGACACCCGCGTGCTGAACGGCGAAGTCGGGGAATATGCCACGATCGCGCGCAAGGCGAAGGGGTCGGACGACTGGTTCCTGGGCTCGGTCGGCGACGACAGCGCGCGCAAGTTCGACGTGACGCTCGATTTCCTGTCGCCCGGCAAGACCTATACCGCGCAGATCTATCGCGACGGCGACGACGCCGATTACCGCACCGACAAGCGCCATTCGATCGTGATCGAGACGCGCAAGGTGAAGAAGGGCGACGTGCTGACGATCGCGCTCGCGCCGGGCGGCGGACAGGCGATCCGGTTCAAGGCGGAACGTTAGGTTGTAGTGAGGATTTAACGATTAAGGATTCCCATGGTGGATGTGCTGTGATTCATCTCTGATTTTGGGAGATCGGTGATGGATCGCGCGCGCGACGGTTTGACGGAGGAGCAATGGGGG
>Ga0153956_1001097_pt1 | contig 25751 bp, 29 predicted proteins | sample TSFL040MetaG_FD_104704 | JGI IMG/M metagenome (GOLD analysis project Ga0153956, IMG submission 104704) | Attine ant fungus gardens microbial communities from Florida, USA - TSFL040 MetaG | ecosystem: Host-associated > Fungi > Mycelium > Unclassified | place: USA: Florida, Wekiwa Springs... | reverse complement strand
TTGCGGATCAGCGTGCCGAGATTCTTGTCGTCCAAGTCGAGCAGATTGTCGAAGACGAACATTGCCTCCTCGATCGCCTTGGCGGTCTCGCGGTCGATCTTGAACAGCTTGGGCATGACGCGCTGCTCGGTCGCCTTGCGCGCGCTCGACAGGATCTTGGCCGCGTCGCGCGTGCCGCCCAGCGTCACGCCGGCGGGCTGCTGCGCGTTGCCGACGCGTCCGGCGAGCACGGTCTTCAGCGTATCGATCGCCTCGGGCGTGATCGGCCCCAGCCGCGCGATGCGGTGGAGAATTTCGGGCTGCATCGAATCCGGCAGCAGCTCCAGCACCTGCGCGGCGACCGCGGGATCGAGATTGGCGATCAGCACCGCCGAGATCTGCGGATGCTCCTTCTCGATCAGATTGGCGATCTCGGGCGCGTCGAGCCAGTCGAGCAGGTCGATCTGGCAGGCATCGGCCGGCGGGGTGATGCGCGCCAGCACGCTGTCGGCCTTTTCCGGTCCGAGCGCGCGGTTCATCACCGCGGTGATCTGCGCGCGCGGATCGAAGCCGATCGCGGTGCGGCTGCGGGCATGACCGACGAAATCGTCGAGCACGCATTCGACCTCCGGCTCGCTCACGTCGGCGACGGCGAACATCGCCTTGCCGAGCTGGCGGACTTCCTCGGGCTCGAGCTTCTGGAGGATGGCGGCGGCTTCCTCCTCGCCGACCAGCATCATCAGCACCGCGGCGCGCTCGACGCCGGAATAGTTGCGGAAAGGCGCGTTCATCAGCGTGCGTCCGATTTGATCATGTCGCGCACCGCCAGCGCGGCGCGCGCCGGATTGTCGCGGGTGAAGCCCCGCACCATGCCGATGCGGTTGTCATAGCCGCGCGAGCCCTCCAGCGCGTCGATCGAGACCGGCGGCACGCCGGGGCCGGTCGCGGGCGGCTCGTTCGATTGCGGCGCGTCGAAGCCGTGGCCGAGCGCCATGCGCGGCTGTGCCGCATCGTCGCGCTTCTTCATCAACGCCTTGGCGAGCGGGCGGACGCCCATCATCAGCACCAGCAGCGCGATGACGATCGCGGTCACGTTGCGCAGGATCGCGGGCAGCCAGGCATTGTCGTACCAGGGCTGCTTGTTGTCGAACGTCGCGCCGCCGGCGAACTTGCGGCTGATCACGGTCACCTGATCGTTGCGCGAGGGATCGGCGCCGACCGCGGTGCGGACGAGCTGGGTGATCTGCTGGATCTCGACCGGGCTGCGCGGCTTGGCGCCGCTGTCGTCGAGCAGCACCGCGACCGACAGGCGCTTGACGCTGCCCGGCGCATTGCGCGTCACCGACACTTCCTTGCCGAGATCGTAGCTGCGGGCGTACTGGTCGGTCTGCTTCATCGGATCGGGCGCCGGGCCACCGGCCACGGCTTGCGCGCCGGGGGTCGAGGTGACCGGCGCCGCGCCGGGCGCCGCGGGAGCCGGCGTCGGGGCCGGCTTGGGCGCGGTCAGCGTCGCGGCGGGCGGCGGGGTGTTGCTCAGCGCACCGGGAATGCCGCCGGGCGCCTGGCTCGCGCCATCGGCCTGATTGCCGGTCCAGTTGCCCTGCTCGGCGCGCAGCGCGCCGGTCTTATCATAGCTTTCGCGCGTCGCCTGCGTCTCGTCGAGATCGACATCGGCCTGCACCTCGGCGGTGAAGTTGCCCGCGCCGACCAGCGGCGTCAGCAGCTGCATCAGCTGCTCGCGATATTTCTCCTCGACGCGGCGCTGGAAGTCGATCCGCTGATCGCCCACCGCACCCGCGCCGCCGTCGCCCGGCTTGGACAGGAGCGAGCCCATCTGATCGACGATCGTCACCGCCTCGGGCTTCATGCCCGGCACCGAGGAGGCGACGAGGTTGACGACCGAGCTCACCTGCGAATCGCTGAGCGACCGGCCGGCGCCGAGCTTGACGATCACCGAGGCGGACGGCTCGGCATTGTCCCGCACGAACACCGAATTCTCGGGCATGGCGAGATGCACGCGCGCGTCGGTCACGGCGTCGATCTCCTCGATCGATTTGGCGATCTCGGTCTCGCGTGCCTGGCGCAGGCGCTCGCCTTCCACCGCGCGGCTCACGCCCATCGGCAGCTGGTCGAGGATCGCGTAGCCGTCGGGCGCCGCCTTGGGCAGGCCCTGCCCGGCGAGGACGAGACGGGCGCGGGCGAAATCGTCCTCGCCCACGGTCAGCGCGCCGGTCGAATCGTCGACCTTGGCCTTGATGTTGGCCTGATCGAGCGCCTGCACCACCGCCGCCTTGTCGCTGTCGGGCAGCGAGGCGAACAGCGTCTTCTGGGTCTGGCCGGACAGGCTCATCCAGGCGAGCGCGGCAGCCGCGACGAGGCCGATCATCAGCGCCATCGGCAGGCCGCGGCGCACCGCGGGTTGCGCCAGCAGATCGCGGATCTGCTGCAGCGGGTTGGCGAAGCGCTCGGGAAGCGCGGCCGGGGTTGCGGGAGTGAGTGCGTTGCTCATGGCTCGTTACACCGGCATGCTCATGATGTCCTTGTAGGCGGACAGGAGCTTGTTGCGGACTTGCAGCGTGGCCTCGAAATTCACCGAGGCTTCCTGACGGGCGAGCATCACCTTGGCGATGTCGATCGTCTCGCCGCGCTCGTAGGAGTCGCTCAGCGCGTTGGCGTTCTGCTGGCTGGCGTTGACGCTGTTCAGCGCCTGCGTCATCGCATCGCCGAAGCTGGCGGGCTGCGCCGACACCGGCGAAGCGCTGCTCGCACTGGCATTGGCGCGGCTGAGCGCTTCGTTGCGCTCGAGGATCTGCGCGCGCAGCTGCATGACGCGGTCGACGCTCATCGCGCCCCCGAGTCCATTGGCACCGATGCCTCCGACGCCGCTCATGCCGACATCGCCGTGCTGGCGCGGGCGATATCCTCACCCTGCTCGCGGGCGCGGGCCAAACGGTAGCGCAGCGTGCGCTCGGAGATGCCGAGGCGGCGCGCTGTCTCGATCCGGCTGCCGTTGCAGGCGGCCAGCGTCTCGCGGATCGCGGCGAACTCGCTCATCTGGACGATGTTGCCCAAAGTCTTGGCTTCGGCGGCAGGCTGGTCGTTCGCCGCGCGGGCATCCTGCTGCGGCGGCTGAAGCTGCGGCAGCACCGGCGCGGCCGGGCGGTCGAACACGATGTGCGCCGCCTCGATTGTGTCGCCGGCGGCGAAGAGCAAAGCGCGCTGGATCACGTTCTCCAGCTCGCGGACGTTGCCCGGCCAGTCGTGGCGCATCAGCGCGTCGATCGCACCACGGCTCGGCCACGGGATCACGTTGCGGTTGCCGGCGTGGCGCAGGACCATCGTCGCGGCGAGCGCGGGAATGTCCTGCGGGCGCTCGGCGAGCGGGCGCGTGGTGAGCGGGAAGACCGACAGGCGGTAGTAAAGGTCGGCGCGGAAGCGGCCCGCGGCGACTTCGCCCTGCAGGTCGCGATTGGCGCAGGCGATGACGCGGACGTCGATCGGCTCGGGCGCGGTGGCGCCGATCGGGATGACCTCGCGCTCCTGCAGCGCGCGCAACAGCTTCGATTGGAGTTGCAGCGGCAGCTCGGCGATCTCGTCGAGCAGGAGTGTGCCCCCATTGGCGGCGCGAAAGAAGCCCTCGCCGGCGCCGCTGGCGCCGGTGAAGGCGCCCTTCTGATGGCCGAACAGCAAGGCCTCGAGCATCGTCTCGGGCAAGGCGGCGCAGTTGATCGCGACGAACGGGCCGTCGCGGCGCGCGGAGGCGTTGTGGATCGTGCGCGCCAGCACTTCCTTGCCGGTGCCGGTCGGGCCGTTGATCAGCACCGTGATGTCGGCCTGCGCGACGCGCTCGGCGAGCACGTAGAGCGCCAGGCTCTCGGGGTCGGCGGCGGTCGGCATGTCGGCGCCGGCGATCAGCGCGCGGGCGAAGCCGTTGCCGATCTCGGCATCCTCGGCCGGGAAAGCGACCCGCGCCGGATTGCCGTCGCGCGAGGGAATGACGAAGCGGCCCTGGTCGCCGACGATCACCGTGCGGGCGGGCGCCGGCGGCGTCTCGCCCTCGGCGATCAGGAACAGGTCGCCCGGCTGCGGGCGGCCGCCATTCGGCGTGCCGAGCGAGAAACCCAGCGCACGCAGCGACGACACGAGCGCGAACTTCTGGCGCAGCACCGCTGCCGACGGAATGATCGAACGCATGAATTCCCCCTTTCGATGAGCGGGGAATGCCGCGAACGTGGTAAACGAGTGGTTAAGCATGTTGCCGGTTGCGGCAAATTTTTTCCGGGCGCGCGCCGGCGGGCGTCTCGCGCACGCATCAAGCGCGCTTTGGGCCCTGCTTTCGTGGTTTTCAGGCGTGGTTTGCGAAAGTGCTTAATCCCGCCGGCAACCGGTCGTTTCCTGCTCTCGACGGCTCAGCCTTCCGCTTTGGGGGCGGCGGGGATCGTCAGGGCAATGGAGATCGGAACCATGACTGTTATCGGAACCAACATCTCGGCGCTGCGTGCGTCGAACGCCTCGACCAGCGCGAACACCTCGCTGTCGCAGGCGATGGAGCGCCTGTCGACCGGCAAGCGCATCAACTCGGCCAAGGACGATGCGGCCGGCCTCGCGATCGCTTCGTCGATGACGGCGTCCATCAACGGCATGAACCAGGGCATCCGCAACGCCAATGACGGCATGGCGATGGCCCAGACCGCCGACGGCGCGCTGAACGAAGTGACCAACATGCTGCAGCGTATCCGCGAGCTCGCGGTGCAGTCCGCGTCGGGCACCTACAGCGACGATGATCGCGCCAACATGCAGACCGAAGTGACGGCGCTGCAGTCGCAGATCAACAGCATCACCAGCAACACGACGTTCAACGGCGTGAACCTGTTCGACGGCACGGCGGGATCGGGCGGCAACGTCAAGATCCAGACCGGCGCGGATTCGACCGACTCGGTCACGCTGAAGCTCAGCTATCTCTCGCTGAGTGCGGTGTCGGGCAGCAACTCGACCAGCACGACCGCCGCGCATCTGGGCACTGCCCTGGGTTCGGGCGATCCGTTGATCGGTACCACCCACACGGTGACCGCGGAGGACGTTGCTTACGGCGCCAAGTTCGGCGGCACGGCGGCGACCACCAGCGACATCGGCAACACCAAGACGCTGGCCGCCAATGATCAGATCTACGTCGCGGCGACCACCACGGGCGGCGTTTCGGGCGGTGTTTCGGTCGCTAACGCCAACTCGGCGAGCAGTGCGCTCAGCCAGATCGACGACGCGCTGAAGTCGGTGAACACCGAGCGCGCTTCGCTCGGCGCTTCGCAGAGCCAGCTGCAGTCGGTCGTCAACAACCTGACCGACAACGTCACCAACCTCACCTCCGCGCGCAGCGGCATCGAGGATGCGGACTTCTCGGCCGAAACGGCGAACCTCGCCAAGGCGCAGATCCTGAGCCAGGCTTCGACCGCGATGCTGGCGCAGGCCAATCAGAGCCAGCAGGGCGTCCTTCAGCTGCTTCGCTAAGGGCAACCAGTACGGCTCCGGCGCCGCCCCCCTTTAGGGTGTCGGAGCCGACCGGCTCCTCCCGTCAGGGATGAGGGGCAGCAGAAACCCCGGTCGTCGCGAGACGGCCGGGGTTTTTGTTCGCGCTCAGCCGACCGCGAACGCGGCGTCGAACGCCGTGCCGCCCTTGGTGGTAAAGCGGATCACCCGGCCTTCCCCGCGCGTCGCCCAGCCCGCGATCAGCGCATGGTCAAGGATCGCCGCGCCGAGCGTGCCGCCGAGATGATGGCGGCGCTCGCTCCAGTCGAGACAGGTGCGGCAAAAGGGGCGGCGGCTCGTGCCGGGCGCGAAACCGCGCTCGGCGAACCAGAAGCGCCCGTCATCGGTCAGCCCGTCATCGGCCATATAGCCGCGCGCGATCAGCGCATCGACCAGCGCCACCGCGCGCTCGCCCGCGAGATGATCGTAGCACACCCGCGCCTCTCGGAGCGCGGCATCGCGCGGGCCGGTGCGGACGCGGATCGCGCCGGTGCGCTGCGCCAATCCCATCAGCGCCTCCAGCGCGTCCGCCACGTCGGCGCCGGACAGCCGCAGATAGCGATGGCGGCCCTGCCGCTCGGCGGCGAGGAGGCCAGCCTGTTCCAGCTTGGCGAGGTGGCCGCTCGCCGTGGGAAGCGCGACGCCAGCCGCGTGCGACAGCTCGCTCACGGTCAGCGCACGCCCGTCCATCAGGGCCGTCAGCATGTTGGCGCGTGCGGGATCGCCGATGAGCGCGGCGATCGACGCGATATTGGGTCCGTCTTTCATGCTTTGATCCTAACCGAAGCATCGCGGCACGATAAGCCGCTATCGGTGCTCCACACTTTGGAGACGGCCGAATGATCACCTGCTTCATCCGCTACGATATCGAGCCCACCGGGCGCGATGCCTTCACCCGTTATGCCCGTGCCTGGGGCGAAGCGATCCCGCGCTGCGGTGCCGATTTGATCGGCTATTTCGCGCCGCACGAGGGATCGGCGACCACGGCATACGGCGTCTACACCATCGAAAGCCTGGCCGAATACGAAGCCTATCGCGCCCGGCTCGCCGCCGATCCGCTCGGTCGCGAGAATTTCGCCTTCGCGCAAGCCGGGAAATTCATCCGCCGCGAGGATCGCATATTCCTGAAGCGGGTCGATCGATGATCGCGGTGATCTTCGAGGTCGAGCCGGCCGACGGCCGCCGCGATACCTATCTCGATATCGCGGCGCGGCTGAAGCCCGAGCTCGAGGCGATCCATGGCTTTGTCTCGGTCGAGCGGTTCGAGAGCCTGACGCAGCGCGGCAAGATCCTGTCGCTCAGCTTCTTCCGGGACGAAATGGCGGTGGCGGCGTGGCGCAACATGCCCGATCACCGCACAGCGCAGGCGGCAGGGCGCGGCGGCGTGTTCACCGGCTGTCGGCTGCGCATTGCGCAGGTCGTGCGCGACTATGGGCTTGACGATCGTGCCGAGGCTCCGGCCGATAGCCGCGCCGCGCGCGGCTGATCACTGCCGGCGGAAGAAGCCCATCCGGTAAAGCAGGCCGTAGGTGCCGGCCGCGGAAAATAGCCCGATCAAGGTCGCGATCACTGTGCCATGGCCTTCCTGAACGAACGGCAGCCCGCCGGTATTCATACCGAAAAAGCCGGTGATGAGCGTCGCCGGCATCATCACCGCGGTCAGCACCGAGAGAATGTAGACGTTGCGGTTGGTGCGCTGCGCGGTCTGCAGGTCGAGATCGTCGCGCAGCAGGCGCAATTGCTGCTGCGCCGAGGTGATGTCGGCTTCGAGCATCGCGAGGCGCGGGAGCAGGGATGGTGCGACCGTGCGCCAAGCCGATGCAAGGCTCGGTTCGGCTTCCATCCGATGGAGCGTCGCGCGCAGGCTGCCCGCCAGCCGGTGCAATTGTGCCGAGCGGTGACGCGCGGCGACCAGTTCGCGCGAATCCGGGGCCTCCGCATCGGCCATCACCTCGGCCTCGATCTCGAGCAACTGGGTATTCAGGTCGAGCACCAGCGACGCGAAGCTGTCGATCATCGTGCCGAGCAGGAAGGTCAGCGCGGCGGCAGGATCGCCGACCTCGCCGCCATGCGTCAGCCGGTCATGCACCAGGTCCGCGCTGTGCAGCGGCCGCACGCGCCCGGTCACCAGCATGCGCTCGGTCGCGGCGATATAGAGCGTGCCGATCTGGCCCGCGCCGGTGGGCGGCAGACCATGTTCGAAATCGTTGACCGCGAGCCCCAGCCCGCCCGGTACGGCGAGCACGCCGGGCGTCGCGGCATGCTGGCGCAGCAGCATCAGCAACGGCGCGGGCAATCCGGCATGCGCTTCGAGCCAGTGCTGGCTGCGCTGGTCGCCGAGATTGAGATGCACCCAGCGGAACGGAAGATCATCCGGCGGCGGCGCGTTGCTGACCGTGCCGCCGGCCTCGGGATGGTGGCCGTAGCACCAGATCGTGCCCGGCTGCAGGAAGCTGGCGAGCAGGGTGTCGCCGGAATCGGCGGCCACGCCGCTCACGCCGCTCTATAAGGACGGTGCCGCGATCCGGATGTGCGAGGAGAATCGAGGCGCGTCATCGGCCGGATATCTAAGGGAGGCGCATGTCGCCGACAAGGCGGCGCTCAATCCACGCGGCGGGCGAGCGCCTTCTTCAACCGGGCATGCGCGGCCGCCTTGATCTGGCAGACGCGCGCCGAGCCGACGCCGAGCACCAGCCCGATCTCCTCGAGATTGAGCTCCTCGACATAATATAGCTGGATCACTTGCGCCTCGCGCTCGGGCAGCGCCGAGATCGCCTCGACCAGCATCTCGCGCAGGTCGGATTCGGCGAGCTGTTCGAAGGCGTCGGGATCGTCGCTCGCGAACCACGGCGCGTCGTCGGTATAGACCTCGTCGATCGAGTCGAAGCGGATCGCTTCCGCCGTCGCGTAATCGGTGCGCAATTTCTCGATCGTCACGCCCAGTGTCTCCGCAAGCTCGCTCTCCCCGGGCGCGCGGCCCTTCGCGGCGGTCAGCGCCGCCACGGCGTCGTTGTATGCGCGCCGCCGGCGCATCGCGCCGCGCGTGAGCGTCGCCTGGCGGCGCAGCGCGTCGATCATGCTGCCGCGCACGCGCGTGGTCAGATAGTGCTCGAAGCTGACGAGGCCGCGATCCTCGAAGCTATTGGCGGCCTCGACGAGTGCGACGAGGCCGGTCTGGATCAGATCCTCGACCTCGATCACGCTGCTCATATTGCCGTGGACGTGCCAGGCGAGGCGGCGCACCAGCCGCATGTGCTTGCGCACCAGAGCGGCGGTGTCCGGCCCGTGGCTGTCGCGACCATAGGTCAGCGGCTGCGCGTCGGCGAAGGACTGGCGGAGCGGGAGCGCGGTCATGCGGGCAGCGCTCCGGGCGCACCGATCACCGCGACGACCTCGACCGACTTGTCCTCGGGCACTTCGAAGAAGCTCATCACCGGCGTGTCGGGCAGGCAGGTCTTGACCAATTTGCGGATCGCGACGCGGATCGCGGGCTGCACGACGAGCGCGAACGGCTTGGCCTCGGCGACCAAAGGCTGCGCCGCGCGCTGCAGCGCATCGACGATGCGGCGGCCGAGATCGGGCTCGATCGTGTGGCGCTTCGACGGATCGGAGCGCACCGCCTGGCCGAGCAGCCCTTCGAGCTGGCCCTCCAGCGTCATCACGCGCAGCGGCTCGCGCACGCCGCACAATTTCTGGATGATCAGCGGCCCGAGCTCGGGGCGGATCAGCTCGATGATCTCGTCGGCGTCGAGCGTCTTCTGCGCGGCGACCGAGATCGCGGCGGCGATGCGGCGGAATTCCTTGAGCGGAATGCCTTCGGCGAGCAGGCCCTTCAGCACCTGCGTCAGCGTGGTGAGCGGCAGCGGCTGCGGCGAGAGCGCGGCGACCAGATTGGCGGCGCGATCCTTCAGCCCGTCGAGCAGGTTCTGCACCTCGTCGGGGCCGAGCAATTCGCTCGCCTGCGCGCCGAGCTGGTGGTTGAGGTGCGTCGCGACCACGGTGCCGGGATCGACCACCAGATAGCCCGCGCCGGTCGCGGCATCGGCATCGGCCGGCGTGATCCAGGTCGCGTCGAGCCCGAAGGTCGGGTCCTTGGCCTTCTTGCCCTTGAGGTCGCCGAACGCCTGACCGGTGTCGAGCGCGAGCATCTCGTCGGGCGATACGACATCCTCGCCGACGACCACGCCGCCGACCAGGATGCGATAGGTATAAGGCGCAAGGTTGATGTCGTCGCGCACGCGCACCTGCGGCACGACGAAGCCGAGCTCCTTGGAAAGCTGGCGGCGAACGCCGGTGATGCGGCCCATCAAGGGCGCGCCGCGGCGCTCATCGACCAGAGGCACCAGCCCATAGCCGATATCGAGGTTGATCTGCATGCCGTCGGTCACTTCCTCCCAGCCGATCTTCGACAGGTCGGCGGGCTCGGCGGTGACCACGGCGGGCGGCGGCGGACGTTTGGCGATCTGGCGCAATTTGTACGCGGCGAAGCCGGCGGCGGCGGCGGCGGGCAGGATCACCAGATGCGGCATGCCGGGCATCAGGCCGAGCAGGCCGAGGATCACCGCGACCGGGGTCCAAGTCCGTGCCGAGCCGAACTGGCTGCCGATCTGGCCGGCGAGATCGTGGTTCGACTGCACGCGGGTGACGATCGCGGCGGCGGCGATCGAGAGCATCAGCGAGGGAATCTGCGCGACCAGCGCGTCGCCGATCGCCAGCAGCACGTAATCGTGCGCGGCGTCGCCGATCGACATGCCGTGGCTGACGGGCCCAAGGATCAGGCCGCCGATGATGTTCGCGCCCAGGATCATCAGGCCGGCGATCGCGTCGCCCTTCACGAACTTGGACGAACCGTCCATCGATCCGTAGAATTCGGCTTCGGTCGCCACCTCGACGCGGCGCGCCTTGGCTTCGTCGGGGGTGATCAGGCCGGCATTCAGGTCGGCGTCGATCGCCATCTGCTTGCCGGGCAAGGCATCGAGGGTGAAGCGCGCCGAGACTTCGGACACGCGGCCCGCACCCTTGGTCACCACGATCAGGTTGATGATCACCAGGATCACGAACACGAAGATGCCGACGACATAGTCGCCGCCGATCAGGAAGGTGCCGAACGCCTCGATCACATGACCGGCCGCGCCTTCGCCCTCATGGCCGTGGCCGAGCACGACGCGCGTCGAGGCGACGTTGAGGCCGAGGCGGAACAGGGTGGCGAACAGGAGGACGGTCGGGAAGGCGGAGAAGTCGAGCGGCTTCTGCGCGTTCAGCGCCACCATCAGCACGGCAAGGCTGATGGTGATGTTCATGATGAAGAAGATGTCGAGCAACGTCGTCGGGATCGGCACCGTCATCAGCACGACGAGCAGCAGGATCGCGAACGGCAAAGCGGCGGAACGGAGCAGCGGGCCGATCCCGCCGGACTTCAGGAACCCCATCTTTTAGTTCCCCAGGCTCGCGAGCATCATGTAGGCGAGCCGCGCGGTGTCGGGCGTCGGCTTCAGCACGCTGGACAAAGTGGTCTGGGTGCCGTTGATCCGGTCGAGCACGGTCTTCGCCCAGTCGGCGGCGGTGTCGCTGGTCTCGCCCATGCCGGGCACCACGGTCGCGTCGCCCAGCTGCAGCGATTGCGCCAGCATCTGCGCCGGGCCGGTGGGCGTGCCGCCGCCGCCCGCTGCGACCGCGCCCTGGCCGAGCTTGTCGGCGAAGCGGTTGTAGATGTCGGTCAGCGTGCGCGGCTGGCCGCTCGCGGTGTAGAACACGCCGCGATTGGCGCGCGCCGCGGCGGGGAACATCGCGGCGCCGGTGCGATCCGGACTCACCGCCATCGTCTTCAGGAAGCTGCGCGCGCCACCCAAGCCCAGGAAGTGCGCCATATACAGGTCGGTGCCGGTCGCCGGGCGGCCCAAAGCGCTTTCGAGACCGTCCTTGTTGTCGCTGGCATGTTCGGCGGCCATGATCGAGGCGGTCTGCGGATCGTTGCGCAGGGCCAGGATCGCCCGGCGGGTGGCGGGATCGCTCACCGTCATGCGGCCGCTGGAATTCTGCGTGATCGCATTGGCCGCCCAGCTCATGCCGTGCTCGGCGCCGTGCGCCTTCATCACGCGCAGCCAGCTCTGGTCGATGAACTGATACAGGCCCGACGCGCTCGACGTGCCGGCGCGCGCATTGGCGTTCATCCCGCTTTCGAGCTGTGCTTGCCCGAGCAGGTAGTTGAAATCGATCCCGGTCTTCTGGCTGGCCAGCGCGATCGCCGACTGTATGCCCCCGGTTGGTGTGGTGACCTGATAGACGCCCACGTGGTTTCCAGACTGTTGCCCTTATTCGGCGGACAATCAGCAAGGAGCGTGCCAAGTTTGGCCGTCACCCCAGCGGAAGCTGGGGTCTCCCGGTAACGAAGAGATGCCAGCCTTCGCCGGCATGACGATTTCGGCTTAGGCGCAGGCGGCGATCGCGCTGCCGGGGCGGTAACCGGCATCGCCGGCACCGGTCAAAACTTGCAGGCGGCGGCGAACATTTGCCGCCATGAGGTTCACGTAGATGCGGCAGGTCTCGTTCAGACGGTTGGCCTCGTCGGCCAGTTCACGGATCTCGGGGCCGGCCGGGCCGTTGCCCAGCGCCGCGACCTGCTCGATGCCCTTCAGCTTGTCCTGCGTTGCGGCCTCGAGCGCGGCGACGTCGTTCGCCTTCAGCGCCGCGATCTCGCGGTGCAGCGCCTCGATCACGCCGATCAGGGCATCACGCCTGGTCATCGGGATTCCATTCGAGCTTCAGCGCGATCAGCCGGTCGGCGATCTTCGCGGGATAGATCGGGAAGGTGCCGTCGGCGACCGCCTTCTTGATCTGCGCGACGCGGTCCAGGTCGACCGGCGCGGAGGCAGCGGCGGAAGCGGCAACGGCATTCACCGTCGTCGCATTCTCGTCGGCAGTCGCGACCGGGGCCGCGGCGGCCATGGCGGCAGGGCGCGCCACGGCGGCGACGCCACGGTTGCTTGCTACCGGCTTTGGGCCAACTGCTTCCACCACGTCCGCACCTCTCGGGTCTTGCTGACATAGGTAGGAACGGCCGCTTGCGGCAATCCTTTAGAAATTAATTCGTCCAGCCCGGCAAAGTCGCGCGGCCGCTTTCCAGCGCGACCGCCTGGACGGGCGCCTTGGCATCGTCGCACTTCACCATCAGGCGGCCGCCGGCCGGCGCATCGCCCATCGCGACGCCCTCGCGGGTGATCGAGAAGCCGCTGGCGTTCGCCTCGATCATGATCGGATCGCCGCGCTTGATGACGATCTCGGGCCTGGCCACCGGCGCCAGCGGCGCACCAACCATCACCGCGCGCGCCGGCGCGACATAGGCCGCGCGGACCGGCACGAACACGCGCCAGTCGGGGCCGGTGCAGCTCACCACCACCGCGTCGTGCGTGTCGCCATGCCAGGACAAAGCGAGCGTGGCGCATTGCGCGAGCTTCAGCCGCGTATCGACCGGAGTCGCTGCGCCGCCTTCCTCGCCGATCGCATGGCCGGTGAACGAGGCGACGGCGCGATCGAGCGCCGTGGTGTCCTGAAACGCGGTGATCGTCGCACCGGCGAAAGTGGGGGCGGCGGCCAGCGCGATAGCAAGGGGCATGAAGCGGGTCATCACTGTCTCCATCGAAATCATTTCACGGTGCCGGCAAAACCGAGCGACACCATCGCGGCGCGGCGGCCGGGCGTGGGACTGGTATCGACCGTCATGCGGTCGCGCGGGATGGCGTGCGCCTCGGCCAGCGCGGCGGCGACCGAACGGGCGCGGTCGGCGGCGAGCAAGGCGGCGCTGCCGGTGATCGGATCGACATCGGCGGGCGAGCCGTCGGTCTGGCCGGTGATCTTCAGCAGCACGCGCGGGTCGCGCGCCGATGCGCGCGCCCAGGCGACGAGCGCCTCGGACGATTGCGGCAGCACGGCCGAGCCGGGCGCGAAATCGAGCATGCCGGCGGAGGCCAGCGGGATCGGCGTGGGCGTGGGCGCGGCGGCAGCCGGCGGCGGCGCGTCGAACGCCTGGCGGAAGCCGGAGGCGACGGTGCGGCCGTCGAGATGCTGCGCGGCCTGCACGAACACGAAGAAGCCGACCAGCAGCAGCGCCAGGTCGGCGAGCGTGATCAGCCACACCGGGCGTCCGGGAACCGCTTCGGGGAAATCGTCCATCGTCACGCCACTTCGACCAGGCTGAGCGGACGCGGCGCCTCGCGCGCGGCGAGCGCGACCAAAGGCCCCTCGATCCGCGTGCGCTCGAACGCTTCTTCGCGCGCGCGCCGCTTCAGGCGCGCCGCGATCGGCATCGCGACCAGATTGGCGATCAGCGCGCCGTAGAGCGTGGCGAGCAGGGCGACGGCCATCGCGCCGCCGATCGCGCGCGGGTCCTGCATCGCCATGAACATCTTCACCAGGCCGATCAAAGTGCCGACCATGCCCATTGCCGGCGCGGCCTCGGCCATGCCGGTCCACACCTCGGCGGCGGCGAGATGCCGCTCGATCCGCGCGCGGCGCGCGTGATGGACGATCTCGGTGACCTCGACCGGAGTCTTGCCATCGACGATCGCGGCGACCGCGGCGGCGACATCGGCATCGGCGATCACGGAGCGATCGAGTGCCATCGCACCGTGGCGCCGCGCGATCCGCCCCAAAGCGGCGACCTGATCGACCAGTGCCGTCGCGTCGAAGCGGCGGCGCGGCAGCGTCTTCAGCGCGGCGATGGCACGGCCGAGATCGCCCGACTGCGTGCGCAGGATCGTGGCGAGCACCGTGCCGCCGCCGACGATAGCGATGGCGGCGGGGTCGAGGAACGGGGCGGCGAGTTGGGCGAGATCGGTCATGCGCGCTCCCATGCAAGGCGCGGGCCAATCGCCTCTTCCCTCCTGTGCTCCCATCGGCAGCCACCACCGACCGGCAAGCTTGCCGCCCGCCCGGCAAAATCCTGCCGGTCGCCTTGCCGCTTGCCGGTCGTGAGGCGTGCGAGGGCGGTTTTGCGGCAATTGGCACGGCGGTTGCTTGGTGGACGGCGAACACGAGTTTCGAACGCGGGACGGGAGACCGAACCAATGGCCAATGACAGTCTTTTCGGGGTGCACGGCGCGGCGCTCGAGGTGCGTGCCCAGCGCATGGGCCTGCTCGCCTCGAACATCGCGAACGCGTCGACGCCGGGCTTCAAGGCCAAGGATCTCGATTTCCATTCGGCGCTCGCCGCGGCGGAACAGGCTGAGGGCGCGAACGGCAATGCCGGCGGCGTCGATCTGACCTCGGCGACCAAATACCGCATGCCGACGCAGCCGTCGCTCGACGGCAACACCGTCGAGCTGTCGACCGAGCAGGCCGCGTTCGCCGAGAACGCCGTCGCCTACCAGACGACGCTCAGCTTCCTCAACGGGCGCATCTCCGAGATCACCCGCGCGCTGAAGGGAGAATAAGCATGGCCGACAGCCCGCTGAACATCTTCCAGGTCGCCGGCCGCGCGATGTCCGCGCAGCTGGTGCGGATGAACACCACGGCGTCGAACCTCGCCAATGCCGGCGCGGTCACCTCGTCGCCGGACACCGCCTATCGCACGATGAAGCCGGTGTTCCGCACCGAATACGACAAGGCGACGGGGCTCGCGACGGTCAACGTCGAGAGCATCGTCACGGCGGGCGAAGACCCGACCAAGCGCTACGACCCCGCCAACCCGCTCGCCGACAAGGACGGCAACGTGTGGGAATCGGCGGTCGATCAGACCCGCGAGCTCGTCGACATGATGGAGACGGCCCGCAACTACCAGAACAACGTCGAAGTGATGAACACCGCCAAGTCGCTCATCGTCGACACCCTCAAGCTCGGACATTGATCATGACCACCAGCTTCGATTCCACGCTCGCCAGCCTCGGCATCAACACCACGGCCTCGGCCGCCGCGCAGAACGCCGCGGCCTCCGCCACCGGCAGTTCGCAGACCCTCGGCCAGTCGGACTTCCTGAAGCTGATGACCGCGCAGATGCAGAACCAGGACCCCTTCAACCCGGTCGACAACACGCAGATGGTCGCCCAGATGGCGCAATTCTCGTCGGTCGCCGGCATCAGCCAGATGAACACGACGCTGCAGGCGATCGCCGACAAGCTCGGCGTGACCAGCACGACGGATGCGATGTCCTATGTCGGCAGGACCGTGCTGACCGAAGGCTCGGTCGCGTACGGCCGCACCTCGGGCGGGATCGCCGGCGCCGTCGGGCTCGACGGCGATGCGAGCGACGTCCAGGTGCAGATCTCCGACCAGAATGGCAACGTGCTGAAGACGATGGACCTGGGCGCGCAGTCCAAGGGCAATGTCAGCTACGATTGGGACGGCACCACCGATGCCGGCACCGCCGCACCGGCCGGCCCGTACAAGGTCTCGGTCGCCGCCGTTTCGAACGGCACCGCGGTCGGCAGCCACAGCCTGGTCTGGGCGCCGGTCGAGGCGGTCTCGATGCCCAACGGCAGCAATCCCGTCCTGTCCGTATCCGGCATCGGCCAGGTCGCGCTTTCCGACATCTACGCCGTCGGCTGAACCCAACACCTCTTTCGAGCAGGAGCAATACGATGTCTTTCTACACCTCGCTGAGCGGCCTCCAGGCGGCGCAGACCGACATGTCGACGATTTCCAACAATCTCGCCAATGTCGGCACCGACGGCTTCAAGAAGAGCACCAGCATGTTCGCCGACGTGATGGCGACCAGCTTCACCGTCGCCCCGTCGCAGCAGATCGGATCGGGCACGGTGTTCGCCGGCAACCGCCAGAATTTCGGCGAGGGCAATCTGCAGACGACCTCGTCCGCGCTCGATCTCGCCATTTCGGGCGACGGCTTCTTCTCGGTCAAGACGGCGGGCAATCAGGGCGCGGTCGCCTATACCCGCAACGGCAGCTTCCTGGTCGATGCCAACGGCTATGTCGTGGACTCGCAGGGTTCGTATCTGCAGGCCTATCCGGTCGATGCCTCGGGCAACGCCACCGCGAGCGGCTCGGACGGCATGGCCAACGTGCAGATCCCGGAGACCAGCGGATCGCCGGTCGCGACCTCCAAGGTGGCGCTGGGCGTGAACCTGTCGCCGAGCGCCGCGGCGCCGGCCAAGACGCCGTTCGATCGCAACAACGCGTCCAGCTTCAACAATTCCAGCTCGACGACGATCTACGACAGCGCCGGCAATCCGATGACGCTGACCAACTATTACGTCCGCGACCCGGCCGCCGACAGCACCGGCTCGACCGCCTGGCAGGTCTATTCCTATGTCGGCGATCAGCAACTGACCACGGGTGGCTCGGCCGTGCCGACCACGGTCACGTTCGACTCGAACGGCGCGATCTCCTCACCGACGGGCGCGATCGCCTATGACACGTTCTCGCCCGCCGCCACAGGCGTCGCGCAGACGCTGTCGCTGAACTTTGCCGGCTCGACCTCGACCGCCGCGGCCTTCTCGGTCAATTCGCGCAGCCAGGACGGCGCCGCGGTCGGCCAGCTCTCGGGTGTGACGGTCGGTGCCGACGGCCTGATCGTCGCCAGCTTCTCGAACGGCGATACGCAGAATCTCGGCAAGGTGGCGATCGCCAACTTCACCAACCCGACCGGCCTGCGCCAGATGGGCAACAGCTATTGGGGGCAGACCGGCATTTCCGGATCGGCCGAAATGGGTGAGGCGGGCGACAGCGGCTACGGCTCGCTGATGTCCGGGACGATAGAGGGATCGAACGTCGACGTCACCGAGGAGCTCGTCAATCTGATCGCGGCGCAGCGCAACTTCCAGGCGAATGCCAAGGCGCTCGATACGCAGAACCAGATTTCCGAGACCATCTTCAACATCCGCAGCTGAGCTGAGGCGGACGACGGACAGGCATCATGGACAAGCTGGTCTACACCGCGGCCTCGGGCCTCAAGGCGCACATGGCGGCGCAGGCGGCGATCGCGAACAACATCGCCAATGCCTCGACGATCGGCTTCCGCGCCGACCGCGTGGTGTTCGATCGCCTGTCGGTCAGCGGCCCCGGCCTCGACGCGCGCACCCCGGCCTCGGCCGAGGTGGTCGATGCCGATCGCAAGCCCGGCACGATCATGCAGACCGGGCGCAGCCTGGACGTCGCGATCACCGGCGACAGCTGGCTCGCGGTGCAGGCGCCTGACGGAACGGAAGCGTACACCCGGCGTGGCGACCTTCAGGTCTCCACCACGGGGGTGCTGGAAACCGGCGACGGTTTCCCGGTGATGGGCTCGGGGGGGCCCATCACCGTGCCCCCCGCGCAGAAGATCACCATCTCGGCCGACGGCACGCTCTCGATCGTGCCCCCGGGCGGCGATCCGAGCAATCCGCAGGTGGTCGACAAGCTCAAGCTCGCCAGCCCCAAGGGCAGCGACACGGTGAAGGGCCTCGACAATCTGCTCTACGTGCGCGGCGGCGGCGTGCTGCCGACCGACCTCGACGCCAAGATCGAGAGCGGCGCGCTCGAAGGCTCCAACGTCGACATGACACAGGCGCTGGTCGACATGATCGAGAACCAGCGCGGATACGAAGTCCAGGCGAACCTGATGAAGGAAACGCGGGACATGGACGAGAGCGCCGCATCGACGATGCGGATGCCCAGCTGAGGATTTAGGATATGAGCAGCGCAGCCATGCACATCGCCCGCACCGGGATCGACGCCCAGGACATGCGCATGCGGGTGATCTCGAACAATCTCGCCAACGTGAACACCACCGGCTTCAAATCGAGCCGCGCGTCGTTCGAGACCCTGGCGTACCAGACGGTTACCGCCGCCGGCTCGCCCTCCACCTCGGAGAGCAAGTATGCGACCGGGCTCAACCTCGGCACCGGCGTGCGCATCCAGGGCACCGAGCGGCTCGACACCGCGGGCACGATGCAGAACACCGGCAACAGCCTCGACCTCGCGCTCGACGGCGACGGCTATTTCCAGGTCCAGCTTCCCGGCGGCCAGCTCGGCTATACCCGTGCGGGCAATTTCACCCGTTCGGCGGAAGGCCAGCTGGTCACGTCCGAAGGCTATCAGGTGATGCCCGGCATCACCATTCCGCAAGGCGCGACCTCGATCACGATCGGCACCGACGGCACCGTCTCGGCGACGATGCCCAACCAGACCGAACCGAGCGAACTCGGCCAGATTCAGGTGGCGAGCTTCCCGAACTCGTCGGGCCTGCAGGAAACCGGCGACAATTATCTGATCGAGACTGCCGCCTCGGGCGCCGCCAGCCTCGGCGTTGCCGGGCAGGATGGCCGCGGCAACATCCGCCAGGGCCAGCTCGAAGGCTCGAACGTCAATGTCGTCGAGGAGCTGGTCGACATGATCGAATGCCAGCGCGCCTATGAGGTCAATTCGAAGATGATCTCGGCGACCGACGACATGCTCAAATACGTCAACCAGCAGCTCTGATCGGCCCCGTCATGAACGCAGCAGTCAAATTCGCCGCCGGGCTTCTCGCCGGCACGCTCCTGTCCATCGCGCTCGCGCCGTCGCCCGCCGGTGCCAAGTTGCTCGGCAAGAAGAAGCCGCCGGAGGATTTCACCACGACGATGCCGTCGCCGGTGCAGCCGAAGCCGGCGGTCGCCAACGGCGCGATCTTCCAGGCCGATGACGGCTATGCCGCGCTGTACGAAGGGCCGCGCGCGATGCGCATCGGCGATCCGCTGACGATCGTGCTGACCGAGCGTACCGTCGCGTCCAAATCGGCAAGCTCGAACCTCGATTCGGGCGGCGGGTTCGGCATCACCCCGCCGACCACCGGCGCGCTGTCGCTGTTCAAACAGACCGACGCCAGCGCCAGCGGCACACGCAGCTTCAAGGGCGCGGGCACGACCGACCAGTCGAATACGCTGTCGGGCGAAGTCAGCGTCACCGTCACCGCGGTCTATCCCAACGGGACGATGCTGGTGCAGGGGCAGAAGCGCGTCACGCTCAATCGCGGCGACGAATTCATCCAGATCAAGGGCCTGGTCCGCGCCGCCGACATCGCCTCCGACAACACCGTGCTGTCGACGCGCGTGGCCGATGCGCAGATCGCGTACACCGGCAAGGGCGATGTCGCCCGCGCCAGCCGCCAGGGATGGCTCAGCCGGTTCTTCGGGGTGGTCAGCCCGTTCTAATGGTTAATTCCGGCACGCTTCTTGCTGTGAAGCGGTAGTCAACGGATTGGAATTGTCGATGCTTCGCTTCGTTCTCGCTGCCCTTGCCGCTCTGCTCGTCGCGAGCCCGGCCTATGCCGACCGGATCAAGGATCTGGGCGAGTTTCAGGGCATCCGTTCGAACCAGCTCACCGGCTACGGCGTGGTGGTCGGCCTGCCCGGCACCGGCGACGACAATCTGCAATTCACGATCCAGTCGATGAAATCGGTCGCCTCGCGCTTCGGCCTGCAATTGCCGGCCAGCGCGAACGAAGGGCTGAAGAACGCCGCGGTGGTGATGGTGACGGCGGACCTGCCGGCCTTCGCCAAGCCAGGCCAGACGCTCGACATCACCGTCGCCTCGATGGGCAAGGCGAAGTCCTTGCGCGGCGGCGCGCTGATCCTCACCCCGCTCTACGGTGCGGACGGCCAGATCTATGCGATGGCGCAGGGCAACCTCGCGGTCGGCGGTCTCGGAGCCGAGGGTAAGGACGGTTCGCAGATCGTGGTCAACATTCCCTCGGCCGGGCGCATCCCCAACGGTGCGACGGTCGAACGCTCGGTCGCGACCGGGTTCGACACCGCGCCGATGCTGACCTTCAATCTCACGCGCACCGACTTCACCACCGCGCAGAACGTCGCGAGTGCGATCAACCAGCATCTCGGCGCCGGCCAGGCCGAAGCGGTCGACGGCGTGTCGATCCGCATCAAGGCGCCGCAGGGTGCCGACATCCGTGCTGCGCTGATGAGCGAAATCGAGAATCTCGATGTCGTCGCCGCCGATCCGCCCGCGCGCGTGATCGTCAATGCGCGCACCGGCACCGTGGTGATCAATTCCGCGGTGCGCGTCAGCCCTGCTGCCGTGACGCACGGCAAGCTGACGGTGCGCATCGACGAGCAGCAGAAGACCAGCCAGCCGATGCCGTTCAGTTCGGGCACGACCACGCCCGAGCAGAAGAGCAATGTCGCGGTGGACGAGGAGCATCACCCGATGTTCCTGCTCGAGCCCGGCCCCAAGCTCGCCGATGTGGTGAAGGCGGTGAACGCGATCGGCGCGTCGCCGGCCGACCTCGTCGCGATCCTCGAGGCCCTGAAAGAGGCGGGGGCGCTCAAGGCGGACCTGATCATCCTGTGAGCGCAACCATCAATCCTTCGCAGGCCACGATGCCGAGCGCACTCGCCGGGGGCACCTCCGGCGACACCAGCCGCCTGTCCAGCCGCGCCAATCTGGTCAAAGCCGGGCAGCAGTTCGAGGCCGTGTTCGTCGGCATGATGATGAAGTCGATGCGCCAGGCGAAGCTCGGCGACGGGCTCTTCGACAGCAAAAGCGAGGACACGTTCCGCGACATGCAGGACCAGCAGGTCGCCAAGGCGATCACCGAGCATGCGCCCTTGGGCATCGGCAAGGCGATGACCGACTTCCTGTCGAAATCGCAGGCGAATTTGCAGGCCCCGGCTCCGGCTGCGACGGGCGTCGATGCCGCCGCCGGCGCACAGGCGGGTGACTTGCCATGAGCGACCTGATGAGCATCGGCGCGAGCGGCGTGCGGGCGTATCAGAGCGCGCTCACCACCGTTTCGGAGAACATCGCCAATACCGGTACGGCGGGCTATTCGCGCCGCACCACCAACCTGAGCGAAGTCTCGGCAGCGATCGGCGTCAACCAGCCGCCGTCGGCGCCGGGCAACGGCGTGCTCGTCTCGGGCATATCGAGCAGCGCGGACCCGCAGCGCAGCGCCGCGGTGCGCTCGGCCGGCTCCGATCTCGCCAAGACCGAGAGCGGGATCCAGTGGCTCAGCAGCATCGACGGCGCGCTCACCGGCAGCCAGTTGGGTGACCGGCTGACCAGCTTCTTCACCTCGGCCCAGGCCGTCGCGGCCGATCCCACCGCCAGCGCGCCGCGCGCGACGATGCTGGAGAACGCGTCGGCCGTCGCCGATGCCTTCACCGCGACCGGCGCCGCGCTCGATCAGGCGGACACCGATCTCGATAGCAGCGCGAATGCCGCGGTCACCAATCTCGACGGGCTCGCCAGCGCACTCGCCAGGATCAACGACGGGCTGAGCCGCACGCAGAGCGGCACCAGCGCCGCCGCGCAACTCGGCGACCAGCGCGACCAGATCCTCGAATCGATGAGCGCGATCACCGACGTGTCGGTCACGCTCGATGCGGCCGGCCGCGCCACGGTGCGGCTCGGCGGTGCGGGCGGCCCGGCGCTCGTCGCCGGATCGGATGCCGGAACGGTCGCCTATTCGCGCAACGACGAGGGCGGCGTGGCCTTCTCCGTGCATCGTGCCGGCGAAGTCTCCAGCTTCACGCCTTCGGGCGGCGTGCTGGCGGGCGTGGCCGACGGCGCGCAGCGCATCGCCGACACGCGCCAGCAAGTGAACGCGCTGGCCAGCGATTTCACCTCGGGCGTCAACGCGGTGCAGGCGCAGGGCCGCGATCTCGACGGCAATCCCGGCGCTGCGATGTTCACGACCGGCGATTCGCCGACCGACGTCACGATGACGCTCCACGATCCGAACGGCATCGCCGCGGCCTCGGCCGGTGGCGGCACGCGCGACAACAGCAATCTGCAGGCGCTCGCCACACTGCGCAGCAGCGGCAATTACGAAACACGGCTCACCGGCATCACCGCCGATAACGCGGCCACCTTGGCGCAGCGCCAGACCGTCGCCGGCGCGCAGGCCACGATCCACGACGGCGCGGTCTCCGCACGCGATTCCGCCTCGGGCGTCAACCTCGACAGCGAGGCGGTCGATCTGATGCGCTTCCAGCAGGCCTATTCGGCATCGAGCCGCGTGATCCAGGTCGCGCGCGAGACCTTCCAGTCGATCCTCGACATCCAGTAATTTCGCGAGCGAGCAGTCATGCAGATCGGCACCAGCACCAGCCTCTTCTACGATCAGTCGCTCAGCGGGATGACGGCGCTGTCGGCGCAAGCGGACAAGATCAACACGCAGATCTCCAGCACCAAAAGGCTTCAGAACACGTCGGACGACGTGGTCGCCTATCAGCGGCTGCAGACGATCGCGCGCGCCAATGCCGACGACACCGCTTATGGCGCGAGCATCACGCTGGCGCAGGGGCTGCTCGACCAGGCCGACAGCACGCTGGGCAACGTGATGACGCAGATCCAGCAGGCGCAGCAGCTGGCGGTGCAGGCCGGCAACGGCACGATGACCGACGCCAACCGCGCCGACGCCGCGACGCAATTGAAGACGATCGTCAACCAGCTCGTCAGCCTCGCCAACACCAGGGATTCGCGCGGCCAGCCGTTGTTCGGCGCCGCGACCGGCGATAGCGCGGTGACCCAGGCCGCCGATGGCAGCGTCAGCTTCACCGGCACCGGCACGCCCGCCGCGATCCCGATCGCCGACGGCCAGTCGATCCAGGCGACCGACAGCGCGCAGAACGTATTCGGCGTGACGACCGCGGGCGGCCAGACCGACGTGTTCGCGATCATTAATAAACTCGCCGACGCGCTGAACGCCGGCGGCGACGTCTCCGGCGCGATCGGCGAGGCGACCGATGCGCTGAACGCCGCGGTCACGCAGATCAGCAGCGCGCAGGCCTCGGTCGGCGCGCGCGGCGCGCGGCTCGATCTCCAGGCGGCGCAGGTGAAGGATGCCGCGACCAATCGCGAGACCGAACGCTCGGCACTCGAGGATACCGATATCCCGACCGCGGTCATCCAGCTGCAGAAGACGATGACGATCCTGCAGGCGACGCAGGCGAGCTTCACCAGGCTCAGCTCGCTGTCGCTGTTCGATTATCTCAAATGACCGCGAAAATCGCGTCGCCGGTAACCTCTTGGCGACGAATTAAGGTTAACCCGAGGGCTGGACGGCCGTTTTATCAGGGCAGCGAACGCCGCTGCAGGGGGATTGCGACACACCAATGTTTCCGTTGATCGGCCTCGTTGTCCTTCTCGTCATGGTGTTCGGCGGCTTCGTCATCACCGGTGGCGCGATCGGGCCTGTCGCCGAGGCGATCCCGCACGAGATGCTGATCATCGGCGGTGCGGCGGCCGGCGCGCTCATCATCGGCAACTCGATGAAGGAGCTGAAGGCGCTCGGCGGCGGCCTGGCCAAGGTCTTCAAGGGCCCGAAATACAAGAAGCAGGATTATCTCGACACCATCTTCCTGGTGTCGAAGCTGATGAAGATGCTGCGCACCGACGGGCCGATCGCGCTCGAGCCGCACGTCGAGGATCCCAAGTCCTCCGCGATCTTCGCCGAATATCCCCGCCTGCTCGCCGATCACACGCTGACCAACCTTATCGCAGATACGCTCCGCCTCGTCGTCGTCTCGTCGGGCACGCTCGACGTGCATGCGGTCGAGGACGTCATGGACAACATGATCAAGACCCACCACCACGACGTGGAAGGGCCGCACACCACGCTCCAGTCCCTGAGCGATGCGCTCCCCGCGCTCGGCATCGTCGCCGCGGTGCTCGGCGTGGTGAAGACGATGGGCTCGATCGACAAGCCGCCGGCGATCCTGGGCGCGATGATCGGATCGGCGCTGGTCGGCACGTTCATGGGCGTGCTGCTCGCCTATGGCATGGTCGGCCCGCTCGCCTCGCGGCTGAAGCAGGTGATCGATGCCGACGCCGCGATCTATCACGTCGTGAAGCAGATCATCATCGCCTCGCTCCACGGCCATCCGCAGCCGCTCGTCATCGAGGCGGCGCGCTCGAGCATCGCGCATTCGAACCAGCCCGGCTTCGCCGAGGTATTTGATGGGCTTCGGGGGCGGTGACGCAGGGGATTTGGTTCTCGCGAAGGCGCGAAGGCGCCAGGATGCCTCGTTGGGTATGCCCGTCGCGCGTCAGCGCGATTTCCTTATTGTCTGCCGGGCGCGCGCGCTGCGCTCCGTCACATGCACAGACGCTTCGCGCCTTCGCGCCTCCGCGTGAACTTTCTTTCAGGGTTCAACGCTGATGGCCGCGCGCGCACCGCACGGCAGCAACCAGCCGCCGAAGATCATCGTCAGGAAGATCTATGTCGAAGGGCATGGCGGCCATCACGGCGGCGCCTGGAAGGTCGCCTATGCCGATTTCGTGACCGCGATGATGGCGTTCTTCCTTTTGCTCTGGCTGCTCGGTGCGACCAACGAGAAGCAGCGCAAGGCGCTGGCCGATTATTTCGCGCCGACGCTCGTCCAGCTGAAGGAGAACTCGGCTGGCTCGAACGGGCTGTTCGGCGGCGAATCGATCCTCGACAAGGACAATTATCCGCACAAGGCGGCGCAGACCGGCACGCGCTCGATCACCATTCCGGTCGGCGCGCGCGGCGGCCTGAAGGAAGGTTCGGGCGACAAGGGCTCGCTGAAGAACCGCGAGACCCTGTTCCACGAGGATTCCGAGAATTTCGATGCGATGAAGAAGCAGGTGGAAAGCGCGATGCGCGCCAATGCCGGTCTCTCGAAGCTCGCCGACCATGTCCATTTCGTCGAGACGCAGGACGGGATGCGGATCGATCTGCTCGACGATGCGAACTATTCGATGTTCGCGCTCGGCACGACGCAGTTCGAGCCCGAGGCGGACAAGTTGCTCGGACTGATCGCGGCGTCGATCAAGGGCATGGAAAACCCGATCATGATCCGCGGCCATACCGATAGTCTCGGTTACGGCGATCCGCTCCAGTTCAACAACTGGATGCTGTCGACCGGCCGCGCCGAGGCGACGCGCCGCCGCCTCGCCGACGGCGGCATTCCGGACCAGCGTTTCAACCGGATCGAGGGCGTCGCCGATCGCGAGCCGATGATCACCGCCAACCCCGCCGATCCGCGCAACCGCCGCGTCGCAATCACCTTGCTGTGGCGCGCCGGCGTGTTCGGGCAATAACTCTAGGCCAGCGGCGCTCGCGCCAACCTCAATCGTCATCCCCGCGAAAGCGGGGACCCATCTCTCGCGCTTGCCCACCACGACCGGCTGTTTCAGCGGACAGACCTGAAGATGGGTCCCCGCTTGCGCGGGGATGACTAGGCGGGATCGACATTCATCGTAGCCAGAGCATGGCGGCGGCGAGGTGAATGAAGCCGGCGAAGTGGATGGTGCGCCGGTCGTAGCGAGTAGCAAAGCGGCGGAAATGTTTGAGGCGGCCA
>Ga0153956_1001096_pt1 | contig 25787 bp, 25 predicted proteins | sample TSFL040MetaG_FD_104704 | JGI IMG/M metagenome (GOLD analysis project Ga0153956, IMG submission 104704) | Attine ant fungus gardens microbial communities from Florida, USA - TSFL040 MetaG | ecosystem: Host-associated > Fungi > Mycelium > Unclassified | place: USA: Florida, Wekiwa Springs... | reverse complement strand
CTCAACCTGTGGTGGAGGCTTCCTTCCATGCAGAAGGGTCACGGAAGTCGGGAGTTCGTGACGGACCCTTGCCCGGTGTCTCACGAGACCCTCACGTCCTGGGCGTCTCATGGCGGTCACAGCCTGCCAGGACCTCCATGAGACGCCCAGGACACCGCCCCTCGGACGGCCGCAAGCGCCCGGAAGTACACCGCGCTACCCCGAAAACCCCGCGATCAGCTCCGCGGTCTCCACCGGGTGGTCGAGCTGCGGGCAATGGCCGCCGCCGTCGATCTCGATCCACTCGGCCTGGGGGAACTCGGTGCGGAAGCGGACGGCGGCGCCGGGGAGGGCCAGGAGCTTGTCGTCGGTGCCCCAGACGAAGCGGACCGGGCAGGTGACCTTCTCGGGGTCGAGGCGCCAGCCCTCGCGTTCCGCGAAGGCGACGAGGGGCTCGGTGTCGCAGGCGGCGGCGCCGCGGATCAGGTGGGCGACGAGGTCGGCGGAGAGGTGGTCGGCGTTGCTCGCGTAGGCGGCGCTGGCGGCGGCACGGCCCTCGGGGGTCGAGGTGATCAGGTCGGCTCGGGGGGCGGCGTCGCGGACCATCCTCGCCATCATCCGGAAGTAGCGGAGGGTCTCGGCGATCGCCGGGTCGCCGTCCGCCCAGCCGCCGGCCGGGGCGAGGGCCACGACCGAGCGGGCACGCCCGCGCTCCGCCAGCCGCAGGGCGACGAAGCCGCCGAGCGAGTTGCCGGCGATCGCCGGTGCCTCCCAGCCCGCCTCGTCGAGCGCCGCCTCGACCGCGTCGATGATCGCCTCGTCGCTCGCCGCCCCGGCGGGATAGGCCGCCGCGCCGGCGTGCCCGGCGAGGGTCGGGGCGAAGACCTCGAAGCGTCGCTCCAGCGCCGGCAGAGTCGGCTCCCAGGTCCGCCAGGTGTCGGTGAAGCCGTGAAGTAGAAGAAGCGGCGGCCCCTCGCCGCCACGGTGGGACGACGAGAAGGTCACGCTAGTGCTCGAGCAGGCCGGCGACGGCCAGCGCGAGGCGTTCGCCGCGGCTGGTCAGGGCGTACTCGGCGTGGGGGGGACGGCCGGCGACCAGGCGCCGCTCGACGATCCCCGCCGCCTCGAGCTGCTCCAGCCGCTCCGAGAGAGTCGTCGGCGACACCCCCGGCAGCGACTGGCGGAACTCGTTGAATCGGTGCGCGCCGCTGGAGCAGGCGTAGATCGTCGCCATCGTCCAGCGGCGCTCGAGGAGCCCCGCGGCGGCGCGGAGCTCCTTCGGCACGGGGTCGCAGTTACGACACTTGGGCGACATCCGCTCCGGCCTCCGCGGGCTCGAGCGCCAGCCCGAGCACCTCGTCGATCGACATCACCGGGTGGAACGTCATCTGCTCGCGCACCTCCTCGGGGACCTCGTCGAGGTCGCCGCGGTTGCGCTCGGGCAGCAGCACTTCGGTCAGCCCCGCCGCGTGGGCGGCCAGGACCTTCTGCTTCAGGCCGCCGATCGGCAGCACCCGTCCTTGCAGGGTCACCTCTCCGGTCATCCCCACAGTGTGCTTGACGGGGCGGCCGGTGAGCAGGCTGACCAGCGCCGTGGTCATCGCCGTGCCCGCGCTCGGGCCGTCCTTGGGGATCGCCCCGGCCGGCACGTGGACGTGGAACTCGCGCTGGAACTTGTCCTCCGGGATGCCGAGCGCCTCGCGGTGCGAGCGGACGTAGGAGAGGGCGATCCGCGCCGACTCCTTCATCACGTCGCCGAGCTGGCCGGTCAGGACCAGGCCCTTGTCACCGTCCATGGCGGTCGCCTCGATGAAGAGGATGTCGCCGCCGGTGCCGGTGACCGCGAGGCCCGTGGACACGCCCGGGATCGCCGTGCGCTCCACCGACTCCTGGAACACCTTCTGTCGTCCGAGCGCCTCGCGGACCGCCTCGACGTCGAGGACGATCGGCGCGGCGCCTTCGCCGGACGCGATCTTGGTGGCGGCGCCGCGCAGCAGCTTGCCGACCTCACGCTCCATCTGGCGCACGCCCGCCTCGCGGGTGTACTCGGCGATCACGGTGCGCAGGACGTCGTCCTCCACCGCGATCTCCTCCGGCTTCAGCCCGTTGCGCTTCAGCTGCCGCGGCACCAGGTAGCCCTTGGCGATCGCCAGCTTCTCCTCGGTCGTGTAGCCGTCGAACGAGATGATCTCCATCCGGTCCAAGAGCGGTGCCGGGATCGTGTCCAGCAGGTTCGCGGTGGCGATGAAGACGACCTCGGAGAGGTCGACCTCGACGTCCAGGTAGTGATCACGGAACGAGTGGTTCTGCGCCGGGTCGAGGACCTCGAGCAGCGCCGCCGACGGGTCGCCGCGCCAGTCGGCGCCGACCTTGTCGACCTCGTCCAGCAGGATCACCGGGTTCATCGTCTCGGCATCACGCAGGGCGCGGACGATCCGTCCCGGCAGGGCGCCGATGTAGGTGCGACGGTGGCCGCGGATCTCCGCCTCGTCGTGCAGGCCGCCGAGGCTGATGCGGACGAACTCGCGTCCCAGGCTGCGGGCGATCGACTCGCCGATCGAGGTCTTGCCGGTGCCGGGAGGCCCGACCAGGGTCAGGATCGTGCCGTTGGCGCGCGAGTCCTCCTCGATCTCCTCGGCCCGCTCCTCGCGCAGCTTGCGCACGGCGACGAACTGGGTGATCCGTTTCTTCACGTCCTCGAGCCCGGCGTGGTCCGAATCCAGCACCTCACGCGTGTGGTTGGGGTCGAGCTTGTCCTCGGAGCGCTTGCTCCACGGGACCGCGATCAGCCAGTCGAGGTAGCTGCGGATCATCGAGCTCTCGGGCGACTGCTCGCCCTGGCGCTCCAATCGGCGCAGCTCCTTGGTCGCCTGCTCGGCGACCGCCTCGGGCATGCCGGCCTCAACGATCTTGGCCTCGTATTCGGCGATGACGTCGGTGTCGTCCTCGCCCAGCTCTTTGCGGATCGACTCCATCTGTTTGCGCAGGAAGTACTCGCGCTGCTGCTTCTGGGCGCCCGACTCGACGTCGTCGCGGATCTTCGAGCGGACCTGCAGCTCGGCGAGGCGCTCACGCTGCAGCTCGACCGCGGTCTCCAGCCGCTGGGTGACGTCGATCGTCTCCAGCAGGCGCAGCTTGCCGTCGTTGGGGATGTCGGGGGCGAGGCCGGAGGTGTCGGCCAGCGCGCCGGGCTCCTCGATCGAGCGCAGGAAGTTCGCGATGCGACCGTCGTCGCCGCGCAGCTCGAGGATCTCTTCGACGACCGCGCGGTACTCGCGCGCCACCTCGGTGGTGTGCTCGTCGTCGGGGTGGCCGTCGTGGATCTCCTGGACGTCCACGTGGAGGACGTCGCCGTCGTCGCCCGCCTGGGCGGCACCGGCGATGCCGCGGTGGAGGCCGACCACGGTCGCGACCGGGTGCCCGCGACGCGACGTGCCGCGCTCGACCACTTCGGCGACGACGCCGACGCGGCCGTACTCACCGTCGGTACGCGGGAGAAGGAAGACGCGCTCGTCGTCACCGACGTCGATCGGCAGGGTCGCGGTGACGGTCGGGAAGACGATCGCGTCATCAAGGGGAACGAGTCTGTAGTTCATGACCAAGTCCACTTTCTGTAGTTAGTGCAAGACAAGGATAGCGCTACACCTTCCGTACCTCAACCCCCGCCGGATAGGCTGCGCTCATGGACGACGCACGCGCCAAAGAGCTGCTTGAAGCGGAGCGGGAGCGGGTGGAGGCGGCGCTCGCCCGAGCCCGGGGCGAAGGCCGCGAGGAGTCGACCGGGGACGTGCCCGCGGGCGACTTCAACAACGAGAACCTCTACGAAGACGAGCTCGCCGAAGGGCTCGAGGGCGACCTCCAGCGGCGCCTCGACCAGGTCGAGCGGGCCGAAGAGCGCCTCGCCGCCGGCACCTACGGCCTCTCGGTCCGCTCCGGCGAGCCGATCCCCGACGGCCGCCTCGAGGCCGAACCGCTCGCCGAGCTGACCGTGGACGAGGAGCCCGGCGGCGACAAACGCTGGTAGTGCGCCCCTTCTGAAAAGTGTGGTGCGCCCCTCCCGGGAAGTTCACCCGGGGGGTCTTCGGGGCCGATAGGTTCGGCACCATGGCGAAAGACACTGCTTCCACCGAAGAGGCCCGCTTTTACGGGACGCGCTTTTTGACCGAGGACCCCCCCGACGGGCCGTTCCCCGAGAAGGGGATGTCGGCGCTCGACTCGCAGCGCCTGGTCGAAGAGGAAATCCAGCTGGAGGGCGACCCGAACCGCAACCTGGCGACCTTCGTCACCACCTGGATGGAGCCGGAGGCGGAGCGGCTGATCGCCGAGAACAACTACCGCAACTTCATCGACCACGCCGAGTATCCGATCTCGGCCGAGATCGAGCAGCGCTGCATCCGCATGCTCGCCGACCTCTTCAACGCTCCCGGGGAGACCACCGGCGCCCGCTGCCAGGGCTCCTCGGAGGCGATCATGCTCGGCGCGCTGTCGCTGAAGTGGAAGTGGAAGGAGCGTCGGGAAGCGGCGGGCAAACCGACCGACAAGCCGAACCTCGTCTTCGGCGGGGACGTCCACGTCGTCTGGGAAAAGTTCTGCCGCTACTTCGACGTCGAACAGCGGGTGGTGCCGCTGCAGCCGGGCAAGTACACGATCGGCCCCGATGACATCGCCCCGGAAGTCGACGAGAACACGATCGGCGTCGCCGCCGTCCTCGGCACCACCTTCACCGGCCACGCCGACGACATCACCGGCATCAACGACTACCTGGTGAAGCTGAAGGAGGAGAAAGGGCACGACGTGCCGATCCACGTCGACGCGGCCAGCGGCGGTTTCGTCTGGCCGTTCCTCTACCCGCATTCGGAGTGGGACTTCCGGCTCGAGCAGGTGCGCTCGATCAACGTCTCCGGCCACAAGTTCGGGCTCGTCTACCCCGGCATCGGCTGGCTCATCTTCCGCGAGAAATCGGACCTCGCCGAGCACCTCGTCTTCTACGAGAACTACCTGGGGGAGACCGACGCGACCTTCACGCTCAACTTCTCCACCGGCGCCTCGATGGTGCTCGCCCAGTACTACAACTTCGTCCGCATGGGCCGCGAGGGCTACGCCGACGTGATGGGCGCGATGCAGTCGAACGCCCAGGCCCTGGTCGAGAAGCTGGACCGCTGCGGCCACTTCGAACTGATCGGCGAGGACGAGGAGCAGCTGCCGCTGGTCGCCTTCAAGCTGATCGACGGCAAGGGGTACGACGAGTTCGACGTCTCCTGGCAGGTCTCGGCGGAGCGCGGCTGGATGCTGCCCGCCTACACGATGCCGCCGAACGCGCAGGAGGTGAAGGTACTGCGGGCGCTGGTCAAGCACACGCTGAGCCGCTCGCAGATCGACCGCCTCGCGCACGACATCGAACACGCCTGCGACACGCTGGAGAAGAAGGGCCGGGCGCACAAGACGGAGCGGCATAAGGCCAAGCGCAGCCCGAACGTTTAGGGGGGGCGGACGGGCGTTGTGCGGGGCCCGCGCGGCCGTCCGAATTGGGTCCCGGGCGTCTCATGGAGGTCCTGGCAGGCTGTGACCTCCATGAGACGCCCAGGACGTGAGCGTTCGTGGGGAGATGACCCGGGTCCGTGCGATTCAGGGACCCCGGGCACGGTCGGGGAGGTCCCGGACCCCCGGGGGCGCCGGACCCCGCGCCGGCCGGCCCCGGTCGGGAAGATTCCCCGCTTCCGTGAGCGTCCCGTGCGGGAGAGGTCACGAAGAGCCCCCGGGAGCCTGATCCGTCGACGAGGATGCCGGGAACTCCACGCTTCCGTGCGTCTTCGGTCCGTTTTCGGGCCTGGAAGAAGGGCCCGAGAACGCGCTGCATGAGTTCGGTCCCCCATAGGGGACCAAAGTCATGCAGCGCGAAAGTCGGTGTTGTCCAACACGCACGGAAATGTGACGTTCCCGGCATCTTCCTCACGCCTTGCGAGTCTCGTCACCCGTTTCATACCCGGCCGTCTCGGCCACGGCCACAGCCTGCCAGGGCCGTGGCCGAGACGGCCGCGCTCGCCGAAATGCCCTTGCGTCCTACGCAAAGGGCGCCAGCTTCAGCGCGCCCCGAACCGCCCGCCCCCAGCCTCAAACACTCGCCTCCCCCGGCAGCCGCGGCCTGGGTCCGAGCGCGACGACGTTCTCCCCGGATCGGGCGCCGACCGCGGCGGCGGTCGCCGCCACCCGCACCGCGCCCTCGCCCGAGATCGCCACGAAGATCGCGCCCGCCACGGTCACGGCCTCCGCCTCGATCCGCTCGGCGGCGGTGACGACGTGGACGTGCTCGTGGCCCAGGACCTCGCGCAGCTCGTGGGCGGCGAGGGCGTTGTAGTCCTCGCTCTGGTCGAGGACGAGGGCCTCGCCGACGTCCTCGAGCTCCGCCTCCAGTCGCACGGCGTCGGGACCGAACGGCGGCCGGTCGGCCTCGATGCCGACCTCCCGCGCCGCCTCCCGCGCGTCCTCCCGGTTGCTCCAGAGGACCACCCGGGCGCCCGCCGCGCGCAGCTCCTCGGCGAGCAGGAGGGCGGGCGCGCCGCCGACCAGGAGGAGCGCCGGCGCCCCGGCCCCGGCGACGCCGAGCAGGCGGGCGACGAGCCCGCCGCTCAGCCCGTAGATGACCACGGTGGCGAAGATCGCGACGAAGACGATCGGCAGCAGCCGCTCCGCGTCCGCGATCCCCGCTTCCCCCAGCGCCAGCGCGAAGGACGAGGCGGTCGCGCCGGCGACGATGCCGCGCGGCGCCATCCAGGCGGCGAACGCCCGCTCGCGCCAGTCGAGGGCCGAGCCGAGCGTCCCCAGCGCCACCGCCAGCGGCCGGATCACGAAGACCATCAGCCCGACCAGCGCGAGGCTGTCCCAGAGGACCGCGTGGACCTGGGACGGCGAGACCGAGGCGGAGATGAGCACGAAGAGGATGCCGATCAGGAGCTCGACGACGGTGCCGTGGAACTCGACGATCCGCGAGACGTCGAGCTCACGCCGCCCGGCCAGGATCGCCCCCATCACCGCCGCCGCGACGAGGCCCGAGTCATCCCGCAGGAGGTCGGCGCCGACCACCGCCGCGGCGACCATCATCAGCGTCACCGCGATCCCCTGGGCGGGGTCGGAGCGCATCGCCTGCCGCAGCAGGACGGCGAGGACGAAGGCGGCGACGAGCCCGACCCCGATGCCGACGGCGATGCTGCTCAGCAGGACCCCGAAGTGGAACGGCTTCTCGCCGATCGCCCCTTGGAGGACGGCGTGGAGGGCGATCACGCCGAGCAGCGCGCCGAGCGGGTCGATCAGCGTCCCCTCCCACTTGAGCACCGAGCGGACGCGGTCGCTGGGGCGGATGAAGGCGAGCAGCGGCAGGACGACGGTCGGCCCGGAGACGACGAGGATCGCGCCGAGGACGGTCGCGATTCCCCATTCCAGGCCGATCACGAAGCGCGCCGCGACCGTGACGCAGACGAAGGTCACGACCGCGCCGACGCCGACCAGCCGCCAGACGACGCTGCGCATCGTCCGTTCCAGCTCGGAGAGGTCAAGGCGCAGCCCGGCCTCGAAGAGGATCAGTCCCACGCCGAGCGAGACGAAGGGCTGGAAGGCGGCGCCGAGCAGAGCTTCGGGGTGGACGTCGTCGGTGATCGCCCCGGCGATGAAGCCGACCGGCAGCAGGATCACGAGCGCCGGCACCTGCAGCCGCTGGGCGAGGAGCCGCGCGGCGACCGCGAGGACGATGACCAGGCCGAGGCCGGTGAGGATGTCGTTGGTGGAGAGCATCAGCGGGGGGAGGACGGCCACCAGGCGCGGTCGCCGAGTCGGTAGGTGATGGCCGGGATCAATAGCGCGCGGACGACGAACGTGTCGAGAAGGACCCCGGCGGCGACGGTCGCGCCGATCTGGATCAGCTCCTCCAGCGGCAGCAGGGTCAGCGTGGCGAAGGTCCCGGCGAGGATCAGCCCGGCCCCGGTGACCACGCCGCCGGTGGCGACCAGCGCCCGCAGCGTGCCCTCGCGGGTGCCGTGGACGCGCGCCTCCTCGCGCACCCGCGTCATCAGGAAGATGTTGTAGTCGACCCCCAGCGCGACCAGGAAGAGGAAGGCGAGCAGGGTGAGGTCGAAGGCGATCCCTTCGCCGGCGAGCTGGGAGAAGACGAAGGTCGAGAGGCCGAGCGTGCCGGCGAAGGAGAGGACGACGGTCGCCATCAGGTAAAGCGGCGCGGCGATCGCGCGCAGCACCGCCGCCAGGATCAGCCCGACCACGAGCAGCACCAGCGGGACGATCAGCCGGGTGTCGCGGCCGTTGGTCTGCTCGACGTCCCAGTTCTCCGCCGGGAGGCCGCCGAGCAGGCCGTCGGGGGCGACCTTGTGGAGGCGTTCGCGCACCTTCTCGACCGCTTCCGCCGCTTCGCCGGAGTACGGGTTGCCGGCGAGGATGACGACGACGACCGCGGAGTCGAGCTTGCCGTTGGTCGGCACCGGGATCGCGAGGCGGACCGAGTCGAGGCCGCCCATCGCCTGCGCCACCCGCGCCGCTTCGCCGACCGGGACCACCGCGGTCAGCGGCGAGGCGAGGCCGGGCGGGAAGTGTTCGTCCAGGACTTTGGTGCCTTCGCTCGAGTTGGTGGCGCGGGTCTCGCCCTGGCCGAAGCCGATCGTGCCGTGGTGGACGAGGTTCCCGGCCGCGAGGACGAGCAGGCCGACGACGACGGCGCCGATGATCGGCCGCGAGCGGCGCCGCACGAAGGCGGCGATCGCGTCCCAGCGGCCCGGGCCCTCGCGCCGCGAAAGCGGGTCCGTCCGGGGCCAGAAGGCGCGCTCGCCGAGCACCGCGAGGAGGGCGGGGAGGAGCGTGAAGGCCGAGCAGACCATCACCGCGATGCCGATCGCGAGGATCGGCCCGAGCCAGTGGGTCGACTGCAGGTCGGCGACCAGCAGCACCAGCATCGCCGCGATCACGGTGCCGCCGGAGGAGGCGATCGGGCGGACGCTCTCGCGCAGTGCCGCGGGCAATGCCACCTCCGGCGACGACCCGGACTGGAGCCCTTCGCGGTAACGGTGCACCAGCAGCAGCGAGTAGTCGGTCCCGGCGCCGAACACGAGCACCAATAAGAGGAAGGTCCCCTCGCTGTTGACGACGATCCAGCCCGCCTTGATCACGAGGTAGGCGATGCCGATCGCGACGGTGTAGGCGGCGCCCACCGCCAGCAGTGGCAGCAGCGCGAGCAGCGGCGCCCGGTAGACGAGGAGCAGCAGGACGAGGACGAGCCCGAGCGTCGCGATCAGCAGGGTGCGGCCCGCTTCGTTGGCGACCTTGTCGAGGTCGGCGGCGATCCCCGCCGGGCCGGTCACGTAGGCGTGCAGCCCGGGGACGGCGTGCCCTGCGAGGTATTCGCGCATCTCGTTCACGCCGTTGCGGATCGCCGTCCTTGGAGATCGGCCCGACCCCGTGGGCGTAGTCGGCGATGTCACCGAGCGGCTTGCCGGCGGTGGCGGAGAAGGGGTCGATGATCGGGGTCGCGCCGGTGACGCCGAGCCGGTCGAGGCCGCGGCCCAGGTCCCCGATCGAGTTCAGGTCGTCGGGCGTCAGGCCGCCTTCGCGGTCGAAGACGATCACCGCCGGCACCTCTTCGGCGTGGGAGTCGGCGGCGGTCGTCGGTACGCCACCGCCGGTGGCGGAGTCCGTGCCCGATTCGTCGGACGTCGCGCCCGCGCCGCGGCCGCCGGCGTTCGGAGCGCCCGCCGCCCCGCCGGTGCCGATTTCCCCGTTGGGGCTCCCCGCGCCGCCGATCGACGCCGCGCCGTCGAGGACTTCGATCGCCTGGATCGATTCCGCCCCCTTCGGCAGAAAGCTCGACTGGCCGGCGGCGGTGACCTCGCCGATGTGGGAGCGGGCGAGGAAGCCGCCGATCCCGATCGCGACCCAGACGGCGATCGTGACCCAGCGCCCGCGCGGGCCGGTCACCGCGGCAGCGAGCGCGGCGATCACCGGCGGAGGCGGTCGGCGTCCTGCACGCGCGAATCCTAGCCTCGGCCCCCGTCAGCTGTTCCTTATGGACGCCAGGCGTCCATAAGGAACAGCGGGCCGAGTACCGTCATGGCATGCCGACCTGGATCGCCCGCCGCGCCGTCCCCTGGATCTGGAAGAAGGTCCCCTGGAAAACCGTCTGGGCGATCACCCTCTGGCTCGCCCAGAAGGGCCGCGACCGAGTTCGGCAGAACCTCACCGACAAGGAGCAGTCCGACTTCTGGTCCCTGCTGAAGAAGTCGCGCGGCAAACCGGGCAACCTCAGCGCCCGCGACCGGTCCCGGATGAAGGACATCGTCGGCAAGGCGATCCGCGGTTAGTCGTCGTCGGGCTCCGGCGAGCGGAACTGCATCAACTGGACTTTCGCGTGGATGTCCGCCGGCGTCCCCTCCGCGGTGCGCTCGGCGACCCTGGCTTCGACCTCGAACAGGCTCTCGGTCGCCTTTTCCAGCACTTCGGTGGCTTCCCGCCAGCCCTCGGCGTCGACGACCATCGACGAGCGGCAGAGATGGGCGTGGCCGCCGTCGAAGAAGACGCCCGCGGCCATCGATTTGGTGATGTCCTGGGAGATCATCCGCATCGTCACGGCGGCCAGGTTGAAGTGGACCTTCTCACTGAGCTCCTGCCAGGCGTCTTCGTCGATGTAGGGACGCTGGGTGGCGCGATAGAAGTGTTCGAGGACGCGGCCGCCGCGGACGCGCTCGGTCCGCACCAGCTCGACGCAGCCGAGCTTGAGCAGCTGGTTGATGTGGTACGTGACGTTGTTGAGTCGTTCGCCGATCTCGTCGGCCACCTGGCGGGGCGAGGCCGTACGGCCGAGCAGCACGGTCATCGTGTGCAGGCGCGTCGGGTGCGACATCGCAGCGATGAGCTGCGGACTGATCAGGTCCGGAACAGCGGAAGCGGACTCTTTGGTCGGAGTGGTTCCCACGCAATCCTCCAAAAAAGTTGAGTTAGTTACCCGCTCGCATTAAAGCGGATCGGGTCCAGCCATCGCGGTCACCGTATGAAAACACTAGAGAATCTTGTTTGACTAGTCAATTTCTATCAAACTTTGCTTGCGACCTCGCCTAGGGGGGTGGCAGGGAAGGAGGTGACGTGATGAAGATCGACGAGGTTCCGCAAGTTGTCCCGGCGACCAGCGTGTCGAAGCCCAACTGACGGAGGGCGGCGGGCGCCCGCCGCGGACGCGCGCTGGGCGCCCGTTTTGTCGTAGCCCATCGGAATGGTCCAATTGCGTAGCTCAAACGAGCGATTGTTTCCCCTCCGCCTGCGTACCTACGCAAAACTGCCCGATCAATGAATCGCCGTCGACCGAACCGCATCGACCAGCGCCTGGTGCGGGCGCTCGGGCATCCGCTGCGGGTGAAGATCCTCGAAGTCGTCCAGCTGCGCAAAGCCAGCCCGAGCGAGCTCACCGACCTGCTGCAGGCGCCGCTCGGCAACGTCGCCTACCACGTGCGGGTGCTGGAGAAATGCGGCTGCATCGAGCAGGTGGCGACGGCGCGGCGGCGCGGGGCGGTTGAGCACTACTTCCGTGCCCGGCCGCGCTCCTACATCGGCCATCAGGACTGGCGCAAGGTGCCGAAGAGCCTGCGCGACGCGGTCACCGGCGCCTCCTTGGGAACCTTCTTCGACAAGGCCGCCGACGCGCTGGAGGCGGGGACGATGGACGCCCGCGACGACACCACGCTGAACTGGATGCCGATGGCGGTCGACGAGGCCGGCTGGGCCGAAGTGGCGGCGGTCTTCGAGGCGGTGACCAATCGCCTCGAGGCGATCCACGAGCTCTGCCGCCGGCGGATGCTGCAGAACGACGAGGAGCCGACCGCGCTGGTGGTCGGCATGGCCGCCTTCGAGCCCGCGCCCAACGGTTTCGTCCCCGAGGTGGGGGCGGAGATGGACGCCCGGGTCGTCGCGGCCGACGGGAACGGCGCCGAGGCCGACGCGGTCGTCGACGAAGAGTCGTCCCCGAGCGCCTAGGCCCGTTCCGCCGCAGCGCTTAGGATCCGGCGCGATGCCGGAGCCAGTCACCGTCACGGTCGAGGTCGCCCGTCCCCGCGAGGAGGTCTTCGACGTGGTCGACGTCGCCGCCAACCATGAGAAGTGGATGGACCACCTCTTCAAGGACTGGCGCTTCGAGGGGCCGAAGCGGGGCGTCGGGGCGATCACGAAGGCGCAGGTCAACGCGCCGAGCGCGCGGGAGAAAGTCACGATCGAGGTGGTCGAGTCGGTGGCGCCGGAGCGGGTCGTCGAGGAAGGCGAGAACGCCCACGGCAAGCGCAAGACGCGCGGCACCTACCGCTTCGTCGAGCTGGACGGCGGGCGGACGCGGATCGAATTCGAGCTCGAGTGGCTGAAGTCCCCGCGCTCCGAAAACATCCTGCCCTTCCTCTCCCGCGCCTTCATGCGCCGTGCCAACGGCAAAGGCATGAAGCGGCTCGCGGAGCTGCTCGAAAACGGCTGATGGCGACGGGCGAGGGGGCCGAGGAGGAGGGCGCCGCGGTGCGCCCGGACCTCGCCGAGCTGCGCGCGCGGCGGGCGCTGACCGAGGACGCGGCACGCCCGGAGGCGGTCGAGCGGCGCCACGCCGCGGGCGGGCGCACGGCGCGCGAGAACCTCGCCGACCTGGTCGACCCGGGCAGCTTCGTCGAGTACGGGCGCTTCGCGATCGCCGCCCAGCGGGGGCGGCGCGAGCTCGACGACCTGATCGCGCGCACTCCCACCGACGGCTTCATCGGCGGCACCGCGACCGTGAACGGGGAGCTCTTCGGCGACGGCGCCGCCTGCGCGGTCCTCTCCTACGACTACACGGTGCTGGCCGGGACGCAGGGGGCGCTCGGGCACCGCAAGAAGGACCGGCTGTTCGAGCTGATCGAGCGGATGCGCCTGCCCGCGGTGCTCTTCGCCGAGGGCGGCGGTGGGCGGCCCGGGGATACCGATTACCCGGTGGTGTCGGCGCTCGACACGCGCGCCTTCGCGCTCTGGGCGCGGCTCTCGGGCCTGGTGCCGCGGATCGCGATCGTCGCCGGCCGCTGCTTCGCCGGCAACGCGGTCCTGGCCGGCTGCTCGGACCTGATCGTCGCGACCGAGGGCTCCTCGCTGGGGATGGGCGGCCCGGCCATGATCGAGGGCGGCGGGCTGGGCAAGGTCGACCCCGACGAGGTCGGCCCGTTGGAGACGCAGGCGCGGGGCGGGGTCCTCGACGCGGTCGCTGCCGACGAGGCGGAGGCGACGGCGATCGCGAAGCGCCTGCTCGGCTACTTCCAGGGGGCGACCCCGCCGGGCGAGGCGCCCGACCAGACGGCGCTGCGGGAGATGGTCCCGGAGCGGGCGCGGCGCGCCTTCGCCGTCGGCCCGGTGATCGAGACGCTCGCCGACGTCGGCTCGGTGACCTTCCTGCGGGAGCGCTTCGCGCCGGAGCTGGTGACCGCGCTGGCGCGGATCGAGGGCCGCCCGCTCGGCTTCGTCGCCAACGACTCGCGCCACATGGCGGGCGCGCTGACCAGCGAGGCCTCCGACAAGGCGGCTCGCTTCCTCGCGCTCTGCGATGCCTTCGGGCTCCCGGTCGTCTCCCTGCTCGACACGCCGGGCTACATGGTCGGGCCGGAGGCGGAGGCGACGGGGCTGGTGCGCCACGCCTCGCGGCTGCTCGTGGCCGGGGCGGCGCTGCGGGTGCCGCTGATCGCGGTGGTGCTGCGGCGCGGCTACGGGCTCGGCGCCCAGGCGATGGCCGGCGGCAGCCTGCACGAGCCGCTGCTGACGATCGCCTGGCCGGGCGCGCACCTTGGCCCGATGGGGCTCGAAGGCGCGGTGCGGCTGGCGCTGCGCAAGGAGCTGGAGGAGATCGCCGACTCCGACGAGCGCGAGCGCCGCGTGCGCGAGCTGACCGCGGCGGCGGAAGAGAACGCGAAGGCGCTGAACGCGGCGACGCTGTTCGAGCTCGACGACGTGATCGACCCGGCGGAGACGCGCGACGTCATCGCGAAAACGCTGCGCGCGGCGGCGAACGCCGCCCCCGCCGAGCGTCCCAGGCCAGTCGATACCTGGTAGGGACCGGCCTCACCAGAGGGCGTCGTGGGACTCCATGACACCGCGCCCCTCGCGGAGCTCGATGCCGTCGAGGGAGCCGGCGAAGGTGCCGAAGCGATGGCGGTAGGTGGAGCGGATGAGGAGGAAGTTGTCGTCGCGCGCCCGCTCGGCGCCGGCGGCGAAGTAGAGGCGGGAGCCGTCGGCGAAGCGGACCGCCTCGAGGCCGTCGAAGTTCACGCGGGCGGGCTCGTGGGGGACGCCGTCGACCCAGACGGCGCGCTCGCTGCGCTCGGGCGGGTCGTTGATGCCCTCGACCAGGTTCCAGGCGACGGCGCGACCGTCGGCGGCCGTCCCGACCCCGGCGGACCAGTGCCAGCTCGTGTGGCGGGCCTGGTAGCCGGCCGATTCGTCGTCGACGCCGAAGCCCTCGACCCGGGTCCGTAGGCCGGGCGTCTCGACTACGCCCTGGATCGGGACCCCGGCCCGCTTGCGGGTCCAGCCCCAGCCGTCGCCGCTCGGGCAGATCGATTCGATCGGCTCCGCCTCGCCGAGCCGCAGGTCGGCGTGGAGGCCGGGGGCATCGATCAGCAGGCGCGGCCCGTCGAGGACGACCTCGCGGCTGCCCGGGCGCAGGGAGGTGTGGTCGAGCTCTGTGCCGCGCTCGCGGTCCCACAGCGCCCAGAAGCACTGGCCCGTCGGCCCGACCTCCGGCCGCGCCGCGCAGAGCATCAGGGTCTCGCCGTAGAAGCCGACGTAGCGCCAGCGCTTGCGCAGGCCGCCGTCACGGCGCAGCGGCATCGGGCCGGGCGGCAGGGGCAGCGGCGGGCGATCCTCGCCGGGGCCGCGCCAGGGAATCGCGCCGTTCGTCATGCGCCCAACCTAACCGGCCGGCACGGCACCACCCTGTCGGTCTACCCTCGGGGGGTGGCCCAGGTCATCCAGATCATCGGCGCGCTGATCATCCTCGGCGCCTTCGCCGGCAGCCAGCTCGGCGATCTGCCGACCGACTCGCGTCGCTACCTCACGCTGAACGTGGTCGGCTCGGTGATCCTGGCGATCCTCGCGGTGGTCGAAGGGCAGATCGGCTTCGTCCTGCTCGAGGGCGTCTGGGCGCTGGTCTCCGCCTGGAGCCTCTTCGTCCTGCTCGGCGAAGAAGCCGAAGCGGCCGAAGAAGCCGGCCCGCCGCCGCCTGAGTCCTAGGGCGGCGCGGCCGTCCGAGGATCGGTGTCCCGGGCGTCTCATGGAGGTCCTGGCAGGCTGTGACCTCCATGAGACGCCCAGGATGTGAGGGGTGCGGTGGGGAGATGGCACGGGTCCGTGCGATTCAGGGACCCCGGGCAGGGTCGGGGCGGTCCCGGGACCCCCGGGGCGCCGGACCGCCCGCCGGCCGGCCCCGGTCGGGAAGATTCCCCGCTCCCGTGAACGTCCCGTGCGGGAGAGGTCACGAAGAGCCCCCGGGAGCCTCATCCGTTCACGAAGACGCCGGGGACTCCACGCTTGCATGCGCCTTCGGTCCGTCTTCGGGCCCGGGATCAGGGCCCGAGAACGCGCTCGGTGAGTTGACCACACCATGGTGTGGTCAACTCACCACTCGTGGGCGTGCGTGTTGCCCAACACGCACGGAAGCGTGACCTTCCCGGCATCTCCCTCACGCCTTGCGAGTCCCGTCGCCGATCCGTGCCCTTCCCGCGACGCTCCCGTCCCTCCCCCGTGACGCGCCCGCGCCGCACGCCCCGGGCTCCCACCCAATCCCCCACATAACCCGGCCGTCTCGGCCACGGCCACAGCCTGCCAGGGCCGTGGACGAGACGGCCGCGCTGGCCGCAGACCCTTGCGTCCCTCGCCCAGGGCACTCGCCTCCCCCCGCCCCGAACCCTCCGCCCCTAGACCTTCGTCCCCGTCTCGATCAGCCGCTCGGCGAGTTTGCGCATCCCGAGTTCGAGCGCCGCTTTGGCCGCGCCTTCCCAGTCGGTGTCCTGGTCCGGCGGCGGGTCGACGCCGGCGTCGCGGAGCGTCGCGATGTCCTTGAAGGCCAGCAGTTCCTCGCGCCCTTCGAGGAGGGCCGCGCGCAGGGCGGGGCGGCGCTCGCGGATCGCGGCGTCGAGGATCGCCTCCAGCGAGCCGTGCTCCTTCAGCAGTTCGGCGGCTTTCTTCGGCCCGACGCCCTTCGCGCCCGGCAGGCCGTCGGCGGGGTCGCCGCGCAGGGCGATGAAGTCGGGGACCTGCTCGGGGTCGACGCCGTAGCGCTCGCGCACGCCGTCGGGGTCGACCTCTTCGGCTCCTTTGCCGCCGGTCCGCACGTAGAGGACGGTGATGCCCGGCGCCGCGCACTGGTACATGTCGCGGTCCCCGGTCATGATCAGCGCCCGGCCTCCCGCCGCGGCCTCGCGCCGGGCCAGGGTGCCGAGCAGGTCGTCGGCCTCGAGGTCGGCGCTCGTCGCGACGGTCCAGCCGAAGGCCTCGAAGAACGGCCCGGCCGCCTCGAACTGGTGTGGCAGCTCGTCGGGCATCGCCTCGTCGCGCTCGGCGTGGTAGGGCGGGTAGAGCTCGGTGCGGTAGGCGGCGGCGTCGGGGCCGAAGCAGAGAACGACCGCGCGCGGCTGGTGCAGCTCGACCTCCCGCAGCACCAGGTTCGCCGTCCCCAGGAGGGCGTTCACGGGCTGGTCGTCGGGCCCGGTGATCGTCTTCGGCAGCGCGTAGAAGGCGCGGAAGAGCATCGAGGGCGCATCGACGACGAGGAGCGGGGCAGGTCCGGCCACGCCCCACTTATATCGGCCTCGCCGAGCAGACCTTCCGACCTTTCCCGCCACATATGGCGGGAAAGGTCGTACGGTGGGGCGATGGAACCGCGTATCGCGCCGGGGGGCCGCGAGCAGATCGGGTGGGTCAACGCGGCGATCGTCCGGGTGATCGGGCTCGCCGCGGGCGGGAAGCCGCCGCACGTCTTCACCACGCTGGCGCGCAACCGCCGGCTCTTCCGCCGCTGGCTCTGGTTCGCCGGCGGGTTGATGCCGGGGGGCAAGCTGCCGCGACGGGACACCGAGCTGGTCATCCTCGGCGTCGCCCACCTGACCGACAACGAGTACGAGTGGGGGCACCACGAACGGCTCGGGGCGCGGGCCGGGCTCTCGCCGGAGGAGATCGAGCGGGTGCGCCAAGGCCCCGCCGCGCCGGGCTGGTCCCCGCGCCAGAAGCTGCTGCTCGCCGCGGTCGGCGAGTGCCACTCCGACGGGCGGATCGGCGACGACACCTGGGCCGGGCTCGCGGCCGAGCTCGACGAGCCACTCCTGATCGAGCTCTGCCTGCTGATCGGTCACTACGAGATGCTGGCGATGACGCTGTCCTCGCTGCGCGTCCAGCCGGAGGCGCCGAGCGGGCGGCTCGGGCGATGAGTCGCCGCACGCCGCCGGTCCCGAGCCTGACGAGACGCCGCTGCCTGATCACCGGCGCCGCCAGCGGGATCGGACGCGCCACCGCCCTTCTCGCCGCCCGCCGCGGCGCTGAACTGCACCTGACCGACATCGACGCGGCGGGGCTGGCGGAGACCGCGCGCCTGGTCGAGGCGGGCGGTGGCGCCGTCCTCACCGCCGAGCCCCTCGACATCACCGACCACGACGGGGTCCTCGCGCTCGCCGCCGGGATCCACGCGGCGCACGGCAGCGTCGACGTGGTGATGAACGTCGCCGGCACCTCCACCTGGGGGACGATCGACCGGCTCACCCACGAGGACTGGGAGCAGATGATCGACGTCGACCTGCGCGGGCCGATCTCGGTGCTGGAGGCGTTCGTCCCGCCGATGATCGAGTCCGGGCGCGGCGGCCACGTCGTCAACGTCTCCTCCGCCGCGGGCCTGCTCGGGCTCCCCTGGCACGCCGCCTACAGCGCCGCCAAGTTCGGGCTCCGCGGCGTCTCGGAGGTGCTGCGCTTCGACCTGCGCCGCCACCGGATCGGCGTCAGCCTGGTCTGTCCGGGCGGGGTCGCGACGCCGCTGGTCGAGACGGTACGCATCCGCGGGATCGACGCCGACGCGCCGCAGGTCCGCGCCCTGCGCGAGCGCTTCGCCCGCCGCGCCGTCAGCCCCGAGCACGTCGCCGAGAAGATCGTCGAGGGGGTCGAGCGCGACCGCTACCTGGTCTTCACCTCGCCCGACATCCGCGTCGCCTTCCTCGCCCAGCGGTACTTCCCGCCGGCGTACGAGCTGGCGATGCGGCGGCTGAACGGCCATCTCACGGCCGTCGCCAGGTCGGCGTCCTCGCCTCACTAGATTGGAGCGTTCATGCCCGGCTCGCCCGAGAAAGCTCTCGAGATCGTCGACCTGCAAAAACGCTACCCCAACGGGGTGGAGGCGCTGCGCGGGGTGTCGGTGGCGATCGAGCCCGGGGACTTCTTCGGCCTGCTCGGCCCCAACGGCGCCGGGAAGTCGACGCTGATCCACTGCACGACGGGCCTGGCGCAGCCGACCGGCGGGGACATCCACGTCTTCGGCCACAACGCGATCGCCGACTACGGCGAGGCGCGGGCCGCGGTCGGGCTCGCGCCGCAGGAGGTCAACCTGGACCAGTTCCTCACCTGCGAGGAGACCCTCGAATTCCACGGCGGCTATTTCGGGATGCGCAAGCGCGACCGCCAAGAGCGGGCGAAGGAGCTGCTCGAGACCTTCTCGCTGACCGCGAAAGCCAAGGAGCGCACGCGGGCCCTCTCGGGAGGGATGAAACGGCGGCTGATCCTGGCGCGGGCGCTGATGCACCGGCCGCGCCTGCTGATCCTCGACGAGCCGACCGCCGGCGTCGACATCGAGCTGCGGCTGGAGCTCTGGCACTACGTCCAGAAAATCAACGCGGAAGGCGTGACGATCCTGCTCACCACGCATTACCTCGAGGAGGCCGACCAGCTCTGCGGGCGGATCGCCTTCATCGCCGACGGCCAGATCGCCGCGCAGGGGACGAGCGAGGACCTCGCCGTGCGCTACGACGTCGCCAACCTCGAGGACGCCTACCTGGCCCTGGTCGGGCGGCGCGAGCTCTCGCGTTCGCACGTCGAGGGCGGCGTCACCGCCTGATGACGACCTGGCAGATCCGCTTCTTCAGCCTCTGGCGGCGCGAGATCTCGCGCTTCATGAAGATCAAGAAACAGACCCTGGGCGGGCCGCTGCTGGAAACGTTCCTCTACATCTCCGTCTTCGGCGGCGCGCTCGGCTCGCGGATCAAGGAACTGCACGGGATCGAATACATCGTCTTCGTGATCCCCGGCCTGATCATGATGGCCTTCGCCACCAACGCCTTCACCAACAACAGCTCCTCGATCCTGCAGCAGAAGTTCCTCGGCGCGATCCACGACCAGCTCTCCTCGCCCGCCTCGCCGCGTGAGCTGCTGCTCGCCTTCTGCCTCGGCGGCTTCGTCCGCGGGCTGATCGTGGCAACGCTGACCTTCGTCGTCTCGATCATCCTCACCGGACTCACCGTGGACCACGCCCTGGTGCTGATCCCGGCGCTCTTCCTGGTCGGCTTCTTCTTCGCCAATCTCGGGGTGCTGATCGGCGTGCGGGCGGAGCAGTTCGACGACGTCGCCTTCGCCCAGACCTTCATCCTCACCCCGCTGATCTTCCTCGGCGGCGTCTTCTACTCGGCCTCGCTGCTGCCGCAGCCATGGGAGACGCTGACCAGGTTCAACCCGGTCTACTACATGATCTCCCTGGTCCGCTACGGCTTCGTCGGCTTCACCGAAGTCAACATCCCGCTGGCGCTGGGGGCGCTGACGCTGGCGACGGCGGCGCTCTTCCTGATCAACCTGCGCCTCTTCCAGAGCGGCTACAAGCTCCGTTCCTAGCCCGCTGGGCGGGGTCTGCCAAGGCGTCCGGGTTTAACGAGCCGATTACTTTGCCTCTCTAGAATCGCGGGCCGATGGCCTCGAGGACCCGTAGGCGGCGCCGGCAGCCGCACAAGAGTCGCTGGTACAAGTTCGTGATCCCGATCGTGCTCGTGGCGGGCGCGCTCGCGGCCGCGGGCGGGATCGCCGCTGCCTGGGCGCTCAACATCTACCACTCGGCGCCGCCGCTCAAGGATCTGAAACCGGTGCAGAAGGGCCGCACCTCGGCGATCTACACCGCCGAAGGCAAGCTGATCGGCTACATCCACTCGGAAAACGTCCGCCAGCCGATCTCCGGCGGCGAAATCCCGAAAGTCCTTAAGAACGCGACGATCTCGATCGAGGACAAGGACTTCTGGCAGCACGGCGCGCTCGACGCGGCCGGCATCGCCCGCGCCGCCTGGAAGGACCTCCTGGCGGGCGGCAAGCCGGTGCAGGGCGCCTCGACGATCACCCAGCAGCTGGTCCGCAACCTCTACATCCGTCACCCCGAAGACACCCTTGAACGAAAGATCAAGGAAGCGGCGCTGGCGGAAGAGCTCTTCGAACAGCACAACCGTCGCTGGATCCTCAACACCTACCTGAACACGGCGCCGTACGGGACCAACGAAGGCCAGACCGCGCTCGGGGTGGAAGCCGCGGCGCAGACCTACTTCAACAAGCCGGCCAAGGAACTGAACCTGACCGAGTCGGCGCTGATCGCCGGCCTGCCCCAGGCGCCGTCCGAATACAACCCGTTCTTCGACCCGAAAGCGGCGCTGCAGCGGCGCAACGAGGTGCTGGGGACGATGTGGGAACAGGGCTACATCACCCACGCTCGGTACCTGAAGGCGCGGACCAGCGGGCTCGGCCTCGACAAGGGCAACCGCTACACCCACGTGAACGACCCGTTCCTCTACAACCTGGTCGAACAGGAACTGATCGCCCGCTACGGGATCAACACGGTCCGCAACGGCGGGCTCAAGGCCTACACGACGATCAACCCCGCATTGCAGGAAGACGCCGAAGCGGCGGTCGCCAGCTGCTCCGAATCGGGCGTCTGCTGGGAAGGCGGCGGGCCGGTGACCGGCCTCGCCTCGGTCGACCCGAAGACCGGGGGGATCCTCGCCCTCGCCTCGACCCCGGCCGAAGAAGGCGAAGAAGAATTCAACTACGCCTGGCAGGCCAAGCGCCAGCCCGGTTCCTCGTTCAAGCCTTACGTGCTGACGACGGCGATCAAGCAGGGGATCAACCCTGACGACACTTACTACAACGGCACCTCGCCGATGACGCTGGAAATCCCCGGCGGCGGTACCTGGACCGTGAACAACGACGAGCCCGGCGGCGGCACGATGTCGCTGACGCAGGCGACCGTGAACTCGATCAACGTCGTCTACGCTCAGCTCGACCTCGACGTCGGGCCGGAAAACGTGACGCAGACCGCGCACGAAATGGGCATCGAAGCCGAACTTCAGTCGGTTCCCGCGGAGGCGATCGGCGGCCTCGCCTACGGCGTCTCGCCGCTCGAACAGGCCGACGGCTACGCGACCCTCGCCAGCGGCGGCGTCCACCACGCCCCGACCGCGATCAGCAAAGTCGAATTCCCCGACGGCAAGGTCGAAGAAATCGAATCCGAAGATGGCGACCGCGTGCTGACGCCGGGGCAGGCCTACGACGTCACCAACGTCCTCAAAGGCGTGATCACCGAAGGCACCGGCGCCGGCTACACCAACCTTCCCTGCTCGGAAGTGGCGGGCAAGACCGGCACCTCGGAGGAAGAATCCGACGCCTGGTTCGTCGGCTACACGCCGGAATACTCGACCGCGGTCTGGGTCGGCCACCCGCGCTCACGCGAACGGACCGGCTTCGGCGGCCCGACCGCCGGCCCGATCTGGCGCTACTACATGGAACTCGCGACCGCCGGCAAGTGCCCCGCCTTCGAAACGCCTGAAACCCTGCCCGAACTCTCCGCCCTCAACGGCGGCCACACCACCAGCGGTGGCTACAAGTACAAGTCGGGCGAAGAAAACGAATACGAAGAAAACGAATACGAAGAATTCGAAGAAGGCGAAGAAGAAGGCCTCGAAGAAGAAACCGAAGAAGCCCCGGTCGAAGAAGAAACCGAAGTGACCCACGCCCCGGCCGGAGGCGGCGTTTCGCCGGAACGTTAGGCGCGGGGAAGCTGGCGCCCGGGGCAAGTGACGCGAGGGGTTGCAGCTGGCGCGGGGACCGTTCACGCGAGCCCCACGGGCGCGTCGCGGGGAGGTCACGGATGCGTGACGAGACTCGCGAGTCGTGATTGAGATGCCGGGAACGTCACGCTTCCTCCCGGATCTCCCATCGGTCAAGAGTCTCTGTGTCACATTGGGGCCCTTATAGGGCCCCAACCTGCGGCGCACCTTTTGTGACACTCCTCTTCCATGCAGAAGGTCACGGAAGTCCGGAGTTCGTGACGCACCTGTGCCCGATGTTTCAGGACCCCCCCTCGGACGGCCGCAACCACCCCGAACCCCGACCTACTTCGTGAGGTCGCCCTTCTCCACCAGCTCGATCCGGTACTGGTCCGGGTCGCGCACAAACGCGATGCGGCTGCCCGTGGTGCGGCCGCCGGGGCGGTAGGGGGGCTTCTCGGGCTCGATGCCCCGGTCGGCGAGGGCCGCGAGGGTGCCGTCGAGATCGGCGACGGCGAGGGCGATGTGGTTGTAGCCCGTGCCCATCTCGTAGGAGTCGACGCCGTGGTTGTAGGTGAGCTCGAGGATCGGGTTGCCGTCCTCGAGGGCCATGAAGACGTTGATCGCCTCGTCGCCGATCGGCATCCGGCGCACCTCGGAGAAGCCGAGCTTCTCGTAGAAGGCGACCGAGTTGTCGATGTCGCCGATGCGGTAGCAGGTGTGGAGGAAGGTGTTGGCCATGGCTCGCAGCTTATCCTCCGGTCCATGCCGCTCCTGGGTCGAGCAGTCGTCCTCGCCGTGGTCGCGCTCTGCCTGGGCGCGGGGATCGCCGCCGCCGCGCCGGAGCCCGTCCCGGTCCCCGAACCGACCGGGAACACGGTGACGATCGCGGTCGAAGAAGTCGCGGGCAAGCTCACCTTCGTCGGCCCCGAAGAAGTGGCGGAAGGCGATGAACTGGAAGTCGTCGACAAGACCAACCCGCAGAAGGTCGGCCCCGTCACCTTCTCCCTGGTGCGCCGCGGCTACCTGCCGAGAACGAGGCACGCGCAGGCGATCTGCTTCACGCCCGGCCGGATCTGCTGGGCGATCGCCGAATGGCAGGGCGTCCACGGGGAAGGGGTGCCGACGATCAACCCGGCCGAATCGGGCTCGCCCGGCTGGGACACGATGGGCACCAAGACGGTGCCGGGAGACTCCTGGTACTCCGGAACCGAACGCGGCGGGCGCTTCGCCCAGGAGGTGACGGCGAGGGCCGGGACCAGGCTCTGGTTCATGGACGCGATCCACCCCTGGCTGCGCGGCACGATCAAGGTTGTCGCACTGGTCCAGGACTAAAGAAAACGTCGGGTTTTCCGATTCATACGCTGTCGTGGCAACCGGCACCTCAGCCCGCGAAGAGATCCGCCCCCCGGGACGCTCGGAGGCCCGCGCGACCGGGGCCCTGCTCCTCGCCGGAGCCGGTCTCGTCGCCCTCTCGCTGATCCTGCTGCACCCCTCCGGCGGCCACCTGATCGCCCTCTGCGCGACCGCCGCCGGGATGGCCGTGGTCGGCGCCGCCGTCTGGCTCCTCGCGTCGCGGGTGTCGCCGGCGGTCGTCCACCTGCTGCTCGCCGGCACCGCGCTGGTCACCGGCGTGCTCTTCTGGGAGTCATCGGGACGCGACCGCCTCGTGACGGTTGCGTCCCTCCGGCCGGCAGGATGCTTCGGATGGCCGGCCAGGAAATGCGGGAGAGGTTCAGGCGGGCGCGACGGGATCCTGAGCTGACCGTGCTGGAAGGGTTCCATGCCTTGAAGCACGCCTTGCGCTTTGGGGCTGACGTGGAGGTCGCGGTCGGGATCGACCCGGATGAGCTGGAGATCCTGGCCGGGGACCTGGCGCCGGACCTCGCGGGGCAGTTCGCTTCGCTCGTCGAGGCCGTCGATTCCGACGCGCTCGCCGGACTTGTGCCGCAGGCGCCGCGGACCGGGGTCGTCGCCATCGCCCGGCGCAAGGACGCCGATCTGGGAGCCGCGCTCGCCGATCCGCGTGAGGCGCCGGTCGTCCTGCTGGAGCAGCCGCGGAACATGGGGAACCTCGGGGCCTGCGTGCGGGTCGCGGCGGCCGCCGACGCGGCGGGGCTGCTGACGATCGGGGAGAACGATCCTTGGCATCCCGACGCGGTGCGCGGCGCCGCCGGACTCCACTACGCGCTGCCGGTGGTCGCGGCGGTGGAGCGGGCGCCGCGGGGGGACGGGCGGCCGCTCTTGGCGCTCGACCCGGAGGGGGAGGAGATCGACCCCGCCGCGATGCCGCCGCGGGCGGTCCTCGCCTTCGGCACCGAGCGCCACGGACTGAGCGAGGAGCTGCTCGCCTCGGCCGACGGCCGGATCGCGCTGCCGATGCGGGCCGGCGTCTCCAGCCTCAACCTGGCGACCTCGGTCGCGTCCGTCCTCTACGCCATTCGGCTGGTCCGGCGGGCGTGAAAGTCGTGCAGCGTCCGCGCCCATCGGTAAAGCTGGGTTAAGCAACTGCCGACAAGGTTGCAACCCAACCGGTTTCGAAAGGAAATCAAGTGCCCCTCGCAGACATCAGTTTCGGTGAACTACTCCTCGTAGTCGTCGAGATCTTCCTCTTCGTGATCTGGATCTGGATCCTCTTCACGATCATCACCGACCTCTTCCGCGACCACGAGATGTCCGGTTGGGCGAAGGCCATCTGGATCCTCTTCCTGGTGTTCATCCCCTTCTTGACCGGGCTCGTGTACCTGATCGCCCGCGGCTCGGGGATGCGCGACAGAGCGATCAAAGCCCAGACCGACGCGAAAAAACATTTCGACGAATACGTGCGCGAGCAGGCTCACACCTCGCCCGCCGACGAACTCCACAAACTGAACGAACTGCGCGAAAAAGGCGCCCTGAGCCAGGAGGAGTTCGACCAGGCGAAGGCCAAACTCCTCGCCTGAGCCTCAGCCGCATCTCTGCACGCTTGTTCCCCCATAGGGAACAAGCGTGCAGGAGGTGCCTCTACGGGGGGCGCGAAAGTCCTGCAAACGTGCCTGTTCTGCAACGGGGCTTGCAAATTATTGGCAACTAGCGGGCCGAGGAGGTCCCTTCGCTAGCCTGCGCGACCGCGGTCGAGTTCCTGTGTTTCACGAACCGACCCGGTTTCGATGCGGACTCTCTTCACCCCCACAGACCCCCGTCGCGCGCACCGTCTTCGTGCGTTCGGCTTCGGCACCGTCCTGCTGGCGGCGCTGTGCGCGCTCGCGTTGATGCTGAGCTCGACCGCCCCTGCCGCGAGCCTCGAAGAAAAGCGCGACGCGACCCAGTCGAAGCTGAACGAAGTCGAAGCGAACGCCAGCGCGCTGGCGAACACGATCGCCGCCGAGAACGCCGAAATCGACACGATGATCGGCGAAGTCTCCGCCCTCCGCCAGGAACAGGAAGCGGTCGAGGCGCAGCTGGCGGCCAAGGAAGAAGAACTTGAAGCGGCGACCAAGGCGCTCGCCGAAGAACGCGAACACCTGGTCGAAGTCCGCCACCAGCTGACCCGCGCGCTCGGCTCGCTGCGCGAACGGCTCGTCTCGATCTACGAGGCGGGCTCGCCGGACGTCCTCAACGCGATCCTCGAATCCGAAAACTGGTCCTCGATGGCGGCGCAGACCGAATACCTGAACCGGATCCAGAACTACGATAACGCGGTCGTCGGCCGGGTCAAGACCCTGCGCAACGAAGTGCAGACCGCGGTCG
>Ga0153956_1001095_pt1 | contig 25790 bp, 24 predicted proteins | sample TSFL040MetaG_FD_104704 | JGI IMG/M metagenome (GOLD analysis project Ga0153956, IMG submission 104704) | Attine ant fungus gardens microbial communities from Florida, USA - TSFL040 MetaG | ecosystem: Host-associated > Fungi > Mycelium > Unclassified | place: USA: Florida, Wekiwa Springs... | reverse complement strand
CGCAACGTCGGTGGTGTGGCGGCGGCGAGTGTGCAGTTGTGCGATCAGCTGCCGGATCACCTGACGCTGGCGATGAGCAGCGCGGCACTCAAGAAGGCCGGTGGCAAGCTGGTCAAGGGCGACGTCTGCTGGTCGTTGGGGACCGTGAAGGCGGGCGCGAAGGTCACGCGGACGTTGACGGTGAAGGTCGATCGCTTCGCGAAGGCGGGCCGGATCGTCAATCACGCCACCGTGGATCGCACGAAGGTCGTCGGCGTGGATGCGCGGGCGCAGAAGGCGATCACGGTCGCCAAGGGCAAGGTCAAGGGCGAGCGCGTCAGCGGCGGGGTGACCGGCTGAGGCAGGCGCCCTCCCGCACGTGGCCGGCGGCGCTCGCCGTCGCCGGCCACGGGAGGGGTCCCGCGGCGCGCGAGCCGCGGACCTCACGGTACGGATGACAGTGCACGATCACCGCTGGACCACCCCGCGCGTCGCGCTGCCGCGACGCGCCGCCGTCGGCGCGCGTCCGGCGGCCGACCGCCTGCGACACCTGCTGGCGCTGGCCGTGCTCGCGGCCGCGCTGATCGCCGCCGGCGCCGCGTCGGCGACCGTCGCGAGCGCGCAGCAACCGGTCGCCGACGCCACGCCCGCGCCCGATCCGAGCGCGCCGGCCACCGACGGCGACGCGCCCGCGGCGGACGCTAACCCGCCGGCGGCCGAGCAGGTCGTGCCCGGCGCGGCCGCGAAGCCGTCGCTCGCGCACGGCGCCTGGGTGGCGAAGATCATCCACCCGACGCAGGCGCGCCGGCGGATCGGCTCGGCGGCGCACGCCGCCAAGCTCGGCACGGTTTTCCCCGGCACCTCCTCGCCGCAGGAGCTGCTCGTCGTCGCGGCCAAGGCGGACGCCGCGCAGCGGCTCTGGCTGCAGGTGCGGCTGCCGGACCGTCCGAACACCGCGACCGCGTGGGTCGCGGCCGATGACGTGCGGCTGCGCCGCGACGACTGGTGGGTCCGCGTGCGCACGGGCACGCGGACGCTGCAGGTCTACCGCGCCGGCAAGCTGCGCTACTCGACGCGCGTCGTCGTCGGCGCGCCGGCGACGCCGACGCCGCACGGCCTGTTCGCGGTCATGTTCGCCGCCCTGCAGGGCAACCCGCGCGGCTTCCTCGGTCCGTGGGCGCTGCACATCACGGCGCACTCGAACGTGCTGGAGAACTACGGCGGCGGCCCCGGCCGCGTCGCGATCCACGGCCGCGACGGGGCGAGCCTGCTCGATCCGCTCGGCAGCGCCCGCTCGCACGGCTGCGTGCGCATCCCGAACGCCGTGATCGAGCGGATGCAGCACGACCTGACCGCCGGCACGCCGGTCCAGATCACCTCGTAGGTAGCTCAACTCAGCGGCGAGTCGCCGCTCGACCTCCCCAGAAAGGGGCAGTGATGACGAAGGATCGCTCGCGCAGAGCGAGGCAGTGGCTCCTGGCGGCCGGCGCGGCGGCAGGGTTGGCGCTGCCCGCGTCGGCATCGGCGGCGACCGTGTCCGGCACGGTCTTCAACGACTTCAACACCAACGGGGTGCTCGACACCTCGGCGACGGGCGGCGCGGTCGACCGCGGCGTCGCCGGGCTGACGGTGCGGGCGATCGGCGCCGACGGCACGCTGGTCGCCACGACGACGACGGGCGCCGACGGCGGCTACTCGCTCGCCGCGCCGGACGGGCCGGTGCGGCTCGAGCTGTCAGTGCCGGCGCCATACCAGGACAGCCGCGAGCTGGGCTCGCTGAAGTCCGACGTGCGCTTCCTCGACGCGTCGAGCGCGCAGACGGGCGTCGACTTCGGCGTGCACGTGCCGGCGCAGTACTCGGTCGACAACCCGCTGACCTACTTCGCCGTCCAGTGGCTCGGCCCGGCCGACGGCGACGACGCCGACGCGCCGGCGCTGCGCGGGCTGCCCTACTTCGGCGCCAGCGGCTTCGGCAACACGCTCGATCCCGGCCTGGTCGGCGCTGCCGTGCCGAACCTGATCGCGGCGGATCACGACCTCGCGACGTTCGGCCAGATCGGCACGACGTTCGGCCTGGCGCAGGACCCGGCGGACGACGACATCTACGCCGGCGCCTACTACAAGCGCTACGCCGGCCTGACCGCGGCCGGCGCCGGCGCGATCTTCAAGGTCACGCAGGGCGGCATCGTGACGAACTGGGCGACGCTGGCGGCCGGCAGCGACGACCACCCGACGAGCAGCGACGTCCGCGACTGGGACGGCACCGTCGCGAAGGACGGCTCGTGGGCCGACGTCGGCAATCACGGCCTCGGCTCGGTCAAGGTCGACCCGGCGACGCGCAGCCTCTACACGATCAACCTGCTCGACAAGCGGCTCGTGCGCCTCAGCCTCGACGGCGCCGCGCCGGGGACGCTGCCGGCCGACACGGGCACGCCGATCCCCGACCCCCACTGCGAGGGCGGCAACTGGCGGCCGTTCTCGATCGGCCTCGACGAGGCGACCGGCAGCCTCTACGTCGGCGGCGTCTGCGACGCCAGCAGCTTGCAGCTCGTGAAGGATCTCCACGCGATCGTCTACCGCGTCGACGCGCCGACGCTGGCGCCGACGTTCACGCAGGTGCTGGACGTGCCGCTGGACTACAACCGCTTCCCGTCGTCCAGTGGCCATCAGGAGGACTTTGACAGCAACTGGCGGCCGTGGCCGACGGCGGCCTCGCTGGCGCCGGACCCGTCCCCGTCGGACATCTCGCGCCCGAGCTTCCCGGATCCGACGGTCGGCAACGCGCTGCGCTCGCTCGCGGGCGAGTCCTATCCGCAGCTCAGCGGCATCTCGTTCGACGCCGACGGCAGCATGCAGCTCGCCTTCCGCGACCTGATGGGCGACATGTCCGGCGTCGACATCCGCGGCGACGTGCACAACCCGACGATCCAGGGCGACCTGCTGCGCGCCTGCCCGAACGGCAGCGGCGGCTGGGATCTCGAGAACGCCGGAGCGTGCGGCGGCGTCAGCGGCTTCGGCTCGCTCGCCGAGCTCGGCCCGATGGGGCCGGGCGGCGGCTATTTCTACGAGCTGGAGCCGGGTACCGTGCATGGCACCACGCCGCCGGAGATCGCGTACCAGCCGTCGAACTTCGCCGGCGGCGTGCTGCAGGTGCCGGGCTTCGCCGAGGTCACGACGACCGACGGCGATCCCGGTCCGGTCGACCAGTCGGACGGCATCGTCTGGCGCTCGAACGGCAACGGCGCCGACCAGCGCGGCGTGGTCAACCGCAGCGGGCTCAAGCTGGGCTCGTTCGGCAAGTCGAACGGCATCGGCGACCTCACCGCGCTGGTCAAGCAGGCGCCGCTGCAGATCGGCGACCGGCTCTGGAAGGACCTCGACGGCGATGGCGTGCAGGACGCCGGCGAGCCGGTGTTCGCGGGCGTGACGGTGGTGCTGACCGACGCGTCGGGCACGCAGATCGCGACGACGACGACCGGCGCCGACGGCACCTACGTCTTCGACGTCGACCCGGGCGTCGACTACCAGGTGCGCGTGCCGCTCGCGCAGCCGGAGCTGGACGGCTGGGCGCCGACGCGGCCGAACGGCGGCGGCGACGACGCGGTCGACTCGGACGGGGCGCTCAACGGCGGCGCGCTGGTCGCGTCCGTCGCGGCGCACGGCGTGGGCGAGAACGACCACACGTTCGACTTCGGCTTCGTGCAGCCGGTCTGCGTCGGTGACTACGTCTGGTTCGACGAGAACGGCAACGGCGTTCAGGATCCCGGCGAGCCGGGCATCGCGGGCGTCACGCTGACGCTGACCGACGCCGCCGGCAACCCGGTGACGGACCTCGACGGCAACCCGGTCGGGCCGACGACGACGGACGCTGACGGCCACTACGGGTTCTGCAACCTGCCGCCCGGGACGTACGTCGTGCATGTGCAGCCGCCTGATGGCTACAAGCCGACGCTGCCCGGCCAGGGCACGCCGGAGTCGGACTCCTCGAATGGCAGCGCGACGAGCGTGAAGCTGAACGGCGGCGAGCGCGACGAGACGCTGGACTTCGGCTTCGTCAAGCCGGTCTGCGTTGGCGACTTCGTCTGGGTCGACGAGAACGGCAACGGCGTCCAGGATGCCGGCGAGCCGGGCATTGCGGGCGTGACGTTGACGCTGACGGATGCGGCCGGCAATCCGGTGACCGACATGGATGGCAATCCGGTTGGGCCGACGACGACGGATGGCGATGGGCATTACGGGTTCTGCGACCTGCCGCCGGGGACGTATGTGGTGCACGTGCAGCCGCCGGCGGGCTACACGCCGTCGCCGACGGGTCAGGGGACGCCGGAGTCGGACTCCTCGACGGGCAGCGCCATGAGCGTGCGCCTGAACGCGGGCGAGCGCGATCTGACGCTGGACTTCGGCTTCGTGCCGGTGGCTGCCGCTCCGACGCCGACGCCGGTGGCGACGCCGTCGCCGACGCCGACGCCCGGTGCGCCGTCGGAGGCGCCGCGGTTGACGTTGAAGAAGTCGGTCAATCACGCGTCGGTCAAGCCGGGTGCGAAGGTGAGGTACACGCTGGTGGCGCGCAACGTCGGTGGTGTGGCGGCGACGAGTGTGCAGTTGTGCGATCAGCTGCCGGATCACCTGACGCTGGCGATGAGCGGCGCCGCTTTGAAGAAGGCGGGTGGCAAGCTGGTCAAGGGCGACGTCTGCTGGTCGCTCGGGACGCTGAAGGCGGGCGCGAAGGTCACGCGCACGTTGACGGTGAAGGTCGATCGCTTCGCGAAGGCGGGCCGGATCGTCAATCGCGCGACGGTCGACCGCACGAAGGTCGTCGGTGTCGATGCGCGGGCGCAGAAGGCGATCACGATCGCCAAGGGCAAGGTCAAGGGCGAGCGCGTCAGCGGGCGCGTGACGGGCTGACGCCCGCGTGACGCTGGCGGGCGGTGCGCTTCGCAGGCGCGCACCGCCCGCCGCGCCGCACGTGCGGTAGCTTGAGTCCGATGACCGGCTCCGCAGACGACGACGCCGACCTGCGCGTCAGCTCGCCCCCCACGCACGCCGCGGGCGTACCGGCGGTGCTGTCGGCGCTTCGGCACGGGCTGCACGAGATGGGGCCGCTGCGGACGGCGCGGACGCTCACGCGGATCAACCAGACCGACGGCTTCGACTGCATGGGCTGCGCCTGGCCTGACCCGGCCAAGCGCCACCACGCGGAGTTCTGCGAGAACGGCGCCAAGGCGGTCGCCGAGGAGGCGACGCGGCTGCGCGCCGACCGCGACTTCTTCGCGCAGTGGTCGGTCGAGCAGATCGCCGAGCGCTCGGACTACTGGATCGGCAAGCGCGGGCGGCTGACCGAGCCGATGCACCTCGCGCCCGGCGCCTCGCGCTACGTGCCGATCGGCTGGGACGAGGCCTACGCGATCGTCGCCGACGAGCTGTCGCGGCTCGACAGCCCGGACGAGGCGGCCTTCTACACGTCCGGGCGCACCAGCAACGAGGCCGCCTTCGCCTACCAAGCGCTGGTGCGCGCGTTCGGCACGAACAACCTGCCGGACTGCTCGAACATGTGCCACGAGTCCTCCGGCGTCGCGCTCGCGAACACGATCGGGATCGGCAAGGGGAGCGTCTCGATCGAGGACGTCGAGCACGCCGACCTGCTGCTGATCGTCGGCCAGAACCCGGGCACCAACCATCCGCGGATGCTCAGCTCGCTGGAGCGGGCGAAGCAGTCAGGCGCGCGGATCGTCAGCATCAACCCGCTGCTGGAGGCAGGCCTGACGCGCTTCGACAACCCGCAGCGGCCGAGCGGCGTCGCCGGTCGCGGCACGAAGCTCGCCGACCTGCACCTGCCGGTCCGCATCAACGGCGACCTCGCGCTCTTCCGCGCGGTCAACCGGCGGTTGATCGAGCGCGACGCGGTCGACCGCGCGTTCATCGAGCGCTACGCGGACGGCTTCGCCGAGCTGCGCGCGCAGCTGCTGGCCGGCGACGACGAGCAGCTGGAGGCGGTCGCCGGGCTCAGCGCCGGCCAGGTCGAGCAGCTGGTCGACCTGATCGTCGCCAGCGAGCGGATGGTGATCTGCTGGGCGATGGGGCTGACGCAGCACCGCAACGCCGTCGCGACGATCCAGGAGGTCGTCAACACGGCGCTGCTGCGCGGGATGATCGGCAAGCCCGGCGCCGGCCTGTGCCCGGTGCGCGGGCACTCGAACGTGCAGGGCGACCGCACGATGGGCATCTACGAGAAGCCGGCGGCGGCGTTCCTGGATCGCCTGCAGGCGACGCTCGGCTTCGCGCCGCCGCGCGCGCACGGCTACGACGTCGTCGAGACGATCCGCGCGATGCGCGAGGGCCGCGTGAAGGTGCTGATGGCGATGGGCGGCAACTTCCTCTCGGCCGCGCCGGACACCGACGTCACCGCCGCCGCGCTGCGCGGCTGCCGGCTGACCGTGCACGTCGCGACCAAGCCGAACCGCTCGCACGTCACGCCCGGCCGCCAGGCGCTGCTGCTGCCGACGCTCGGGCGCAGCGAGCGCGACCGCCGCGGCGGCCGCGAGCAGCGCGTCAGCGTCGAGGACTCGATGAGCGTCGTGCACGCCTCGCGCGGGCGCCTGGCACCGGCCGCGCCGGCGCTGCGCAGCGAGGTCGCGATCGTCTGCGAGCTCGCGCGGCGGCTGCTCGGCGAGCGCACGTCGGTGCCGTGGGAGGCATGGGCGGACGACTACGACCTGCTGCGCGACGCGATCGCCGCGACGATCCCCGGCTTCGAGCGCTTCAACGAGCGGCTCGACGAGGGCTTCGTGCTGCCGCACCCGCCGCGCGACGAGCTGCGCTTCGAGACGGCGACCGGCCGCGCGCGGCTGACCGTCAACGAGCTCGACGCGGTCGCGGTCGCGGTCGGCGAGGGCGAGCTGCTGCTGCAGACGCTGCGCTCGCACGACCAGTACAACACGACGATCTACGGCCTGAACGACCGCTACCGCGGCATCAAGGCCGGCCGCCGCGTCGTGCTCGTGCACCCGGCGGACATCCGCGCGCTCGGCTTCGCCGCCGGCGACGTCGTCGACCTCGTCGGCGTCCACGACGACGGCGTCGAGCGCCGCGCGGAGCGCTTCCGGCTCGTCGACTACGACACGCCGCGCGGCTGCGCCGCCGCCTACTACCCGGAGACGAACGCGCTCGTGCCGCTCGACGCGATCGCCGTCGCGAGCGGCACGCCGGCGTCGAAGTCCGTCGTCATCCGCCTGCGCCCGCACGCGGGCTGAGTCGGCGCGTGCTGGTAGAGTGCGGTCGCTGACAGGCCGGGCGCTCGCCCGGCGTCGATCTGCTTAGCGCCCGCATCGGTCGCCCTCCACTGGGTCTTCCGCGAACGCACAGCACTGTTTCGATGGAGGCCCGGTATGACCACCGGCATCGTGAAGTGGTTCAACGACGACAAGGGCTTCGGCTTCATCGTCCCTGACGATGGGTCCAAGGATCTGTTCGTCCATCACAGCGAGATCACCGGCCAGGGATTCAAGACCCTCGCCGAGGGCGCGAAGGTGTCCTACGTCGCGGCCCAGGGCCCCAAGGGCCCCGCGGCCACGCAGGTCACGGCGCTCTGAGCATGGCGAACACGAAGAAGCGCACCACGTTCGCCAAGCTCAACCGCGAGAACGCGCTGCGCGAGCGGCGCCTGCTCAAGCAGGCCAAGCGCGAGGCGCGCCGGCTGGCCGGCCCGGCCGCCGACGCCACCCAGCCCGAGCCGGCGTACGCGGACGCGGCCGACTCGACGGACGCGCCCGCGCCGCTCGCCGGCGACCAGTGACATCCGGGCCGGCCACCGCGGCCGGCCCCAACGCACGTCCTCTCCCCGCGACCGCGGTCCGGCTCAGTCGCCGAGCCGTACGCTGAGGAATCCGAGGGCGCTGGCGAGCGTGTCGAAGTGCCGGTCCTCGTGGAGCACGCCGAAGCCTCGCTCGGCTGCGGCGGCGGCGATCAGGTAGTCGGCGGCGGGGAGGCGCCGGCTGCTGCGAAGGTCGCTCGATGCGGCGAGCGCCGCGCGGCAGACGCTCGCCGTCACCGGTGCCTGCGGGAGCGCGTCGAACGCGAGCGACAGCGCGCGGTGCTCGCTCTCGTCGCGCGCCGCCGCGAGCAACTCGAGCGCGACGACGGGACACGACGCGATCAACCCCGCGCGGATGGTCGCCTGCCAGCGATCTCGCACCGCCGGCTCGCGCTGGCGAACCCAGGCCGAGGTGTCGACGACGAGCGGGATCGTCGCGAACGGCTCAGCCACGACCGGCTTCGCGCTCGGCGTGCATCGCGCGTGCGGCGTCGAAGTCGTAGTCGCGCTCGCCGTTCGCGATGCTCAGCAGGTAGTCGATCGCCTGCTCCCGCCGCGCCCGCTCGTCGCGCTCGGCCGCGGCGCCGCGGATCGCGAGGTCGCGGATCAGGCGCGAGCGGCTGCGCGGGTTCGGGTCGACGGCGTCCATCGCCGCCTCGAGCTCGGCGTCGACGGTCACCTGCACCCGCTGGGTCGCCGACGGCATCGGACAGAGTGTACCGGACCGGTGGTACACCTTCGCCGGCACGAGCGACGCTCGTCGGCCGGAGTCGCTTGACAGCAGCCCTTATCCTGTATACAAAATACAGGTCGGCTTTCTTGTCCCTCCCGTCGCTGAGCGGAGGCCATGCAGATGTCAAAGCGCCACCACGCGCCGTGGGCGCTCGCCACCCTTGCTGTGATCGCGGGCGGCCTGCTCGCGGGCTGCGGCTCATCGTCGGACACGTCTTCCTCGCCTTCAGGCGGCGCGGCCAAGGCGCTGCCCACGATCACGATCGACACCGGGGCGGTGACGAGCGACTTCATGCAGCCGCACATCGCCGAGGCGCTCGGCTACTTCAAGAAGGTCGGCGTCGACGTCAAGCTGCGCAACAACACGTCGGCGCAGGCGCTCAACGACGTGATCCTCGGGAGCGTGGACCTGGGCATGGGCGCCGCCGGGAACCCGATGCTCGGCGCGCAGCGCGGCCGCGACGTCCAGATCGTGTACGCGCCGCAGAGCGGCGCGTCGGCGGGCATGCTCGTCGGCGGCCCGGACGTGACGTCGGTCGCGCAGCTCAAGGGCAAGCGGATCGGGACCCTGACGCGGGGCTCGTCTTCGTATGGGATCGCCTATCGCTACGACGAGCGCTTCGGGCTGAACGCCGACATCGTCCCGTTCTCGGAGCCGGGGACGCTCACCGCGGCGCTGGCGGCCGGCAAGATCGCCGCCGGCGTCTGCCCGTTCGACGCGTTCAACGCGCTCGTCGCCGCCGGCAAGGGGCACGTGCTGGTCGACGTGCGCGACCCGCAGGCGCGGCATGCGGCGCTCGGCGAGGACTATCCCGAGGGGTCGGTGTTCGGGCTCAAGTCCAACCTGGACAAGAACCGCGACGCGATCGTGAAGGTCCTCGAGGCCTACCAAATGGCGCTCAACTACATCCGCACGCACTCGACCGAGGAGATCGCCGCGGTGCTGCGCAAGGAGCCCGACTGGCGGCAGTTCACGCAGCAGCAGCTCGCGAGCTCCGTCGCGACGGCGACCAACTTCGTCGGCATCAACGATGGCGCGATCCCGAAGAGCATCTGGGGCTACTCCGTCAAGCAGTACGCGACGTACTGGAAGCTCGGGGACTTCAGCGCGACGGATCCCAGGTACGCCTACGGGAGCGTGGTGGACATGAGCTTCCTCGACCAGGCGAACACACGCGTCAAGGTCGTCCCTCCGCGCGCGGCGACGAGCGGGTGAGGCGGGACGTGCGCGAAGCGGCGATGGACCCCTTGACGACGACGCCCGGCCCGGCCCGGCTGGCCGTCGCGGCGCTCGACCACGTCGGCTACACGTATCCCAACGGGACGCGGGCGATCGACGACATCAGCCTGCGGATCGATCGCGGCCGGATCCTCGGCATCTGCGGTCCGAGCGGCTGCGGCAAGACCTCGCTGCTGAACATCCTCGCGGGCCTGCGCGCGCCGACCGCCGGGACGATCGACTGGTTCGCGAGCGAGTCCGACCGCCGCCATCCGATCAGCATGGTCTTCCAGAAGGACACGCTGCTGCCCTGGCGCAACGTCGAGCAGAACGCCGGCCTGTACTACGGGCTCAACCGCGACCGCCGCGACGGCGCCGCCGAGCTCGTCCGCGAGCTGATCGACATGGTCGGCCTCGGGGACTTCCGCCACGCCTACCCCTACCAGCTCTCCGGGGGGATGCGGCGGCGGCTGGCGTTCATCGCCGCCGTGGCCGCGGAGCCGCGGCTACTGCTGCTCGACGAGCCGTTCATCTCGCTCGACGAGCCGACGAAGATCGGCATCCACCAGGACGTGCTGCGGATCGTGCGCCACCTCGAGATGACGGTGGTGATCGTCACGCACGACCTGGCCGAGGCGGCGTCGCTCTGCGACCGGGTGCACATCCTGCGCGGCCGGCCGACGTCGATCGCCGTCACGCACGAGGTCGAGCTCGGGAGCGAGCGCTCGGTGCTGGACCTGCGGCACGAGCCGGGCTTCCTCGCCGTCTACGGCCGTCTGTGGGAGGACCTCACGCGCGAGATCGTGCACAGCAAGGGGGCGACGGAGCGATGACGCCGGAGCTGCAGATCGATCGGGTCGAGACCCCGCAGGTCAAGTGGCAGCCCGCGATCCGTCCGCTCGACCGGCCGCCGCTGTCGCGGCTGCGCGTGCTCGCGCTGCAGTGCGCGATCCTCGTCGTCGCACTGCTGCTGTGGCAGTACCTGCCGAAGGTCGCGCTGGTCCATGACCACGTCCACTTCATGGATCCGTTCTTCATCAGCTCGCCGAGCGCCGCGGCGAGCTCCCTGTGGGCCTTGGCGACCGGGACCAAGGGCTACCCGCTGCTCTGGCCGTATGCGCGCTCGACGATCGAAGCGGCAGTCATCGGCGCGATCGTGGGGACGATCCTCGGCGCGGCGGTCGGCCTGTTCCTGTCCAACAGCCCGCGGGTCAGCCAGGTCCTTCGGCCCTTCATCGTCGCGTTCAACGCGATCCCGCGGATCGCGATCATCCCGATCGTCGTCGTGCTGTTCGGACCGACGCTGCAGGCGTCAGTGCTGACCTCGATCACCGTCGTCTTCTTCGTGGTGTTCTTCAACGCCTACGAAGGCGGCCAATCGGTCCCGCAGCACATGCTCCAGAACGCGGCGCTGCTGAACGCGTCGCAGTTCCAGCTGATGTGGCACGTGCGGCGGCCCTACGTCCTGGCGTGGACGATGGCGGCGGTGCCGAACGCGGTCAGCTTCGGGCTCGTCTCGGTCGTCACCGCCGAGGTCCTGACGGGCACGCCCGGCATCGGGCGGCTGCTCTACGACTCTGTCACGACGGTGGAGGTGTCGGAGACGTTCGCCCTCGTCGCGGTGCTGGGCGCGTTCGGTGTGACGCTCTTGATCCTTGCGAACCTCCTGCGATCACGTGCACTCCACTGGTGGGCAAGGGACTGACTGAATGAACGATAGATACGTGCAACCGATCGACTACTACCGCGGACCCGTCGACGACGCGTCCGACGCGCCGCAGACCGTCGACGTCCAGAACCTCGGCAAGCGGATCGCCGAGGTGCTGCGCTCCGACATCCTGTTCGGACGGCTGCGCCCGGGCGATCGGCTGGATCAGACCGAGCTCTGCACGCGGTTCAACACGAGCCGGATGCCCGTCCGCGACGCGCTGGCGATGCTCGAGCTGGAGGGTCTCCTGACCGTCGGCCCGCGCCGCCAGATGCTCGTGGCCGAGCTGACCGAGCGCGACGTCAAGGACGCGTTCGAGATCTGCGCCTTCCTGAACGCGATGGCCGCGGAGCGGGCCAGCACCGCCGACGAGCGGCTCGTCGTCCACGCCGAGCTCGAAGCGATCAACGAGCAGATGACGGCGGCGCTGGGCCGTGGCCAGTTCCGTGCCGTGGCCGAGCGCAACTGGCACTTCCACGAACGGATCAACCGGGCCGCCGGAGCGCCGCAGATCGTCAGCGCGCTGCGCCGGATCGCGCCGCTCATCCCGGTCGACTACATGGCCGAGCTGCCGGAGTCGATCGCGCAGTCGCTGGCCGAGCATCGCGAGCTGCTCGACGCCTGGAAGCGTCGCGAGCACGCGCAGGTTCACGACGTGGCGTTCAAGCACGTCAGCGACGCCGGCCGCCAGTTCCTCGTCAACGTGAGCTGGAGCGGCGAATGAGCGCGATGGAGCCGGACCTCACGCCGCCGCGGCAGCTTCACCTCCCGCAGGACCTGATCGGCCGCGCGTCGTTCACGGAGGCGCTGCATCTGCGGCTGACGGGGTCGCTGCCGGCCGAGGGCGTCGGCCGGATGCTCGACGCCTGCCTGGTCATCTTCCTCGATCACGGGCTGACCCCGAGCGCGCTGGCGGCACGGCTGACGAACCACGGCGCGCCGGAGAACCTCCAGGGCGCGGTCGCCGCGGGCATCCTGGGCGCCGGCTCCAGGTACCTCGGCACCTCGGGCGACGTCGCGGCGCTGCTGGCCGACGCGCGCGAGCAGGCGGACGGCGCCACGCCGACGCCCGCCGCGGTCGCGCGCCTGGCGTTCGAGCGTCATGCCAAGGTGCCCGGGTTCGGCCACCCGATCTACGGGCGCGGCGACCCGCGCGCGACCGCGCTGCTCGAGCTCCAGCGCGAGCTCGGCCTGCCGCACGAGAACGCCGATCTCATGTCCGCCGTCGAGACGGTCCTGCTCGAGCAGTACGGGGCCGACCTGCGCTTGAACGCCGCCGGTGCGATCGGCGCCGTGATCTGCGACCTCGGACTCCCCCCCGACTGCGGTCGCGGGCTTGCCATCATCGCCCGCTGCGGCGGCCTGCTGGCGCATGTGCTCGAGGAGCGCTCGCAGCCGATCTCGTCCGACGTGTGGGCGGAGATGCGACAGCGCTTCCCGAAGGCCGGCTGGTCGGGCTCGCTGGTCGACGTCGGCGCGGACGGAGCCGTCGACGATGAGTGACTCCTACGCGGAGCTGATGGGCGCGGCCTGCCGGCGCTTCGCGACGCGCCCCGCGATCGACGGCTGCAGCTACGAGCAGCTGTGGCAGCGCTCGATGGCGCTCGCCGGCGCGCTGCGCTCGCGCGGCGTGCGGCGCGGGAGCGGTGTCGCGGTGCTGGCGTCCAACGGACCGATCTTCCCGGCGGCGATGATCGCGTGCGCGGCGCTCGGCGCCCGCTACACGCCGCTGCATCCGCTCGGCGGCGCCGACGACCAGCGCCTGATCCTCGACGACGCCGAGGCCGAGCTGCTGATCTTCTCGGCCGATCGCTTCGAGCCGCGCGCCGCGGCGATCGCCGGCGGACGCGCGCTGCTGCGGCTCGGCGACGGGGTGCTCGGCGAGAGCTGCGAGCAGGCGCTGGCGACCGCGGAGCCGCTGCGCGAGCTGTGCGCCGTCGACCCGGACGAGGGCTTCGCGCTCTCCTACACCGGCGGCACGACCGGCGTGCCCAAGGGGGTGCTCCGGTCGCATCGGACGATGCGGGCGTCGGCGCTGATGTGCGCGCTGGGCTGGGATCTGCCCGGCGAGCTGCGCTTCCTCGTCGCGACGCCGATGTCGCACGGCGCCGGCACGATGGCCGGCCCCGTGATGCTGCGCGGCGGCTCGATCACCTGCCTGGACCGCTTCACGCCGAGCGAGCTCGTCGAGGCGGTCGCGCGCCATCGGATCACGGCCACGTTCGCCGTGCCGACGATGCTCTACGCGCTGCTCGAGGAGCTGGGGGGCGCGCGGGCGCCGGACGAGCTGCGCTCGCTGGAGGCGGTGCTGTACGGCGGCGCGCCGGCCAACCCGGCGAAGGTCGAGGCGCTGATCGACGCGCTCGGCCCGATCCTGATGCAGTTCTACGGGCAGACGGAGGTCCCCAACGCCGTCTCCGTGCTGCCGCGCGATGCGCATCTGCGCGGCTCGCGTCACCGCGCGAGCGCCGGCTGGGCGCTGTACGGCGCGGACGTCGAGATCCATTCGCCCGACGGCGAGCGGCTCGCGCCCGGCGAGGTCGGAGAGCTCACCGTTCGCAGTCCCGCGGTCATGCGCGGCTATTGGCGCCGCGAGCGCCAGACCCGCGAGACGCTGCGCGGCGGCCGGCTGTACACCGGCGACGTCGCCACGCTCGGCGAGGACGGGCTGATCACGATCGTCGGCCGCTCGCGCGACGTCGTCATCTCCGGCGGCTTCAACGTCTATCCGGGCGAGGTCGAGCGGGCGATCGCCGCGATCGACGGCGTGCGGGACGTCGCCGTGCTCGGGCTGCCGGACCCCTATTGGGGCGAGAAGGTCACCGCGTTCGTCGTCTGCGCCGACGGCGCCGCGCTCACCGAGGACGCGGTCCGCGCGCAGGTCCGGCGCGCCAAGGGACCGGTCGTCGCGCCGAAGCGGGTCGTGTTCCTCGAGTCGATCCCGACGACTGGGCTCGGCAAGCCGGACCGCGAGGCGCTGCGGCATGCCTAGCGTGCTGCTGCATCCGCTGGGGCTGGACGGAGCGAGCTGGCGCTATCTCGGGCTCGACGCCGTGGCCCCCGACTTCGCGGGCCACGGGGCTCGCGTCTCGACGCCGGCGATGTCGCTGCCCGCGATGGCCGCGGAGGTCGCCGCTTCGCTGGAGGAGCCCGCGGACCTCGTCGGGATCTCGATGGGCGGCGTCGTCGCGCAGGTGATCGCGCTCGAGTGGCCGCAGCGCGTGCGCTCGCTGGTGCTCGCCTGCACGACGTCGGCGTCCTCACCGCAGACGCTCCAGGCCCGCGCGGAGGCGGCCCGCTCGCAGACGCCGGAGGAGACGGCCGACGAGCTGATCGATCGCTGGTTCCCGGGCGCGGGAACGCCCGGCCTGCGGGCGCGGATCGACGCCGCCGTGCGCCCGCCGCTGCTGGCCAGCTCGCCGGAGGTCAAGGCCGCGTGCTGGGAGGCGATCGGCACGCACCAGGCGACCGAGCGACTGCGCGAGATCGACGTGCCGGTGACCTTGATCGCCGGCGCGCGCGACAGCCCAGGGCCGAACGAGCGGATGGGGCCGATGCGCGAGCGGCTGGCCCGCTCGCGACTGATCGTGTTGGACTGCGGCCACATGCCGCAGATCTCGCTTCCCGAGGAGCTGCGGGCGGCGATCGAGGCGCATAGGCAATGGGTTCGAGAGGAGACGACCTCGCTATGAACGGCATGACGTTGATCCTGCGCAGCGCGACCACCTTCGCGCCTGACGGCTCGCTCGACGAGGACGCGTTCCGCGCGCACCTGCAGCGCTTCGTCGACACCGGCTTGAGCGTCTATCTCGCGAGCGGCGGCTCGGGCGAGGGGCATTCGCTGACCTTCGACGAGCTGCGCCGCGTCTACGAGATCGGCGTCGAGGTGTGCAAGGGCAAGGTGCTGGTCAACTCCAACCAGCCCGAGCAGATCACCGTCCGCGAGACGGTCGCCCACGCCCAGCTGGCCGCGGATGCCGGTGTCGACGTGATCAACATCTACGGACCTGAGACGCGGCACGGCTATGTCGCGACGAACGACGAGTACCTCGCGTACTTCGACGCGGTGCTGGCCGAGGTCAAGCATCCCGTCGCGCTGGCGCCCAACAAGACGACGGGCTACGTGCCGCCCGCGTGGGTGATCGCGAAGATCGCCAACGAGCACCCGCAGGTGCAGCTCGTGAACCTGATCTACGGCGACGCGTACTTCGTCCAGCTGCGCGACGCGCTCGACCGCGACGTGGACATCTACGTCCACTACGCCTCGTCGCTGAACACGCTCAAGATGGGGGCGACGGGGCTGCTGAGCTCCGAGGCCAACTTCATCCCGAGGACGTTCCGCGAGTACATCGACGCGTACGAGCGCAACGACATGGAGAGCCTGGCGTCGGTCTATGCCGAGATCCGCCGCGTCGCCGCGCTGATCGCCGAGTGGCGCACGCCGCGCTGGATCAAGCTCGCGATGAGCGCGTTCAAGCTGCCGGGCTGGCAGGGCGGGCTGCGCGCGCCGTACCTCACGCCTGACGCGGCGCTGGTCGAGCAGTTCCGCGAGCGCGCGCTCGCGCTGGGAGTTCGCGAGATCGAGGCGATGGCGGCGTGATCGTCGACTCTCAGGTCCATGTCTGGGTCGAGGATCCCGGCGACGAGCCGTGGCCGCCGACGCGGGGTCGGCCGCCGGTGGCGCCGTCGAAGGTGCACCGCCACCTCGACGCCGCGGGCGTGATCGACGAGATGGATCGAGCGGGGGTCGATCGCGCCGTGATCGTGCCGTCCGCGTCGACGGGACGCGGCAACGCTCCCGCGCTCGCGGCGGTCGCGGCCGATCCCGAGCGCTTCGGGATCATGGGACTGGTCGACCTCGACGCACCCACGAGCATCGACGTCGCCCGCTGGCGGTCGCGGCCCGGGATGCTCGGCTTCCGGCTCGTGTTCCACCGGCCGGACTCGCCGACCGACGCGAACGCGCAGTGGCTGTACGCGCAGGCGGAGGAGCACGGCGTGCCGATCATGCTGTTCGCCCCGCATCAGCTGGACCAGGTGCGGCGCGTGGCGCGCGCCTACCCGCGCCTCAAGCTCGTGCTCGACCACATGAACGTCGCGACCAGCCTGCGAGACGAGCAGGCCTACGCGGAGATGGAGGCGACGCTCGCGCTCGCGGACGAGTCGAACCTCGCCGTCAAGGTGTCCGCGCTCGCCTGCTACGTCACCGAGCCGTACCCGTTCGAGCGCCTCACGGCACAGATCGCGCGGATCGTCGACGCCTTCGGACCGCACCGGTCGCTCTTCGGCTCCGATCTCACGCGGCTGCCGTGCACCTACGCCGAATGGATCGCGACGGTGCGGCGGGGGATCGCCTCGTTCAGCGAGGACGAGCAGGCGCTCGTCATGGGCGGAGCCCTGGAGGCGTGGCTCGGCTGGTGAGGTCCGCCGCCGGCGGGTGTGCTCGCGGCATCTGCCATGACCATATGCCAACATATGGTCATGGCACGAACGCAGACGCTGGTGCAGCTCTCGGACGAGCTGCTGTCCCAGCTCGACGCCCGCTCGGCGCGCGACGGCCGCTCGCGCTCGGATCTGATCCGCGAGGCCGTCAGCGACTTCCTCGCGAGCGACCGTGACGCGGCGATCGACCGCGCGATCGTCGAGGCCTACACCCGCCAGCCGCAGGAGGATCTGCTCGATTCGGAGGCGGCCGCCATCGCGCTGATCGCGGCCGAGCCGTGGGAGCCGGCGCGGTGAACCGCGGTGAGGTGTGGTGGCTCGAGCACCCGGTCGCCGGCCGACGCCCGGCCTGCATCTTGACCCGCCAGGCCGCGATCCCGGTCCTGAGCTCCGTGCTCGTCGCGCCGGCGACCCGCACGGTCCGCGGCATTCCGACCGAGGTCGCCCTCGGCCGCGACGACGGCATGCCGGGCGAATGCGCGCTGGCGATGGACAACCTGTCCACCGTGCCCAAGGCGCTGCTGACGGACCGCATCACCCGGCTCGGACCGGACAGGCTCCGCGAGCTGTGCGCCGCACTGAACGTCGCGGCGGGCTGCTGACGATCGCCGATCCGCACCCGGGCCGGCCGCCGGTGCGGCGGCCGGCCCGAGACGTTCGGGACTCGCTAGCGGCGCAGCTCGAAGCGGTCCAGGTTCATGACCTTGTCCCAGGCGGCGACGAAGTCGCGCGCGAACTTCTCCTTCGCGTCGTCGGCGGCGTAGACCTCCGCGAGCGCGCGCAGCTCGGAGTTCGAGCCGAAGACGAGGTCGACGCGGCTGCCGGTCCACTTGACCTCGCCCGAGGCGAGGTCGCGGCCCTCGAAGGACTCGCGGTCCGCCGACGGCGTCCAGGCCGTGCCGAGGTCGAGCAGGTTGACGAAGAAGTCGTTCGTCAGCGTCTCCGGGCGCTCGGTGAAGACGCCGGCCTTCGAGCCGCCGGTGTTGGCGCCGAGCACGCGCAGGCCGCCGACCAGCACGGTCGTCTCGGGCGCGCTCAGCGTCAGCAGGTTCGCGCGGTCGAGCAGCAGGTACTCGGCCGGCAGCCGCTGCTCGCCGGCGTCGTAGTTGCGGAAGCCGTCGACCGTCGGCTCGAGCACCGCGAAGGACTCGACGTCGGTCTGCTCCGCGGTGGCGTCGGTGCGGCCCGGGGTGAACGGGACGGTCAGCGACAGGCCGGCGTCCGCCGCCGCCTTCTCGATCGCCGCGCAGCCGCCGAGCACGACGAGGTCGGCGAGCGAGACGGGCTTCGCGAAGCCCTGCTGGATGCCCTCGAGCGTGCGCAGCACCGCCGCGAGCGAGTCCGGCTCGTTGACCGCCCAGTCCTTCTGCGGCGCCAGGCGGATGCGGCCGCCGTTCGCGCCGCCGCGCTTGTCGCTGCCGCGGAACGTCGACGCGGACGCCCAGGCGGCCGAGACCAGCGCCGACACCGACAGGCCTGACGCGAGGATCTGCGCCTTCAGCGCGGCGATCTCGTCGGCGCCGATCGCGTCGCCCGCCGGCGCCGGGACCGGGTCCTGCCAGATCAGCTCCTCGGCCGGGACCTCCGGGCCGAGGTAGCGCGCGATCGGCCCCATGTCGCGGTGCGTGAGCTTGAACCAGGCGCGCGCGAAGGCGTCGGCGAACTCGTCCGGGTGCTCGTAGAAGCGGCGCGAGACCTTCTCGTAGGCCGGGTCGACGCGCAGCGCCAGGTCGGTCGTCAGCATCGTCGGCGCGTGCGTGACGCCGGCGCGGTGCGCGTCGGCGACGGTGCCGGCCTGCGCGCCGCCCTTCGGCTTCCACTGGTGCGCGCCGGCGGGGCTCTTGTCGAGCTCCCACTCGTTCTCGAACAGCGTCGCGAAGAAGCTGTGGTCCCAGGTCGTCGGCGTCGCGGTCCAGACGCCCTCCAGGCCGCTGGTGATCGCGTCCGGGCCGGCGCCCGTCTGGTAGCCGTTCGCCCAGCCGAGGCCCTGCTGCTCGAGCGGCGCGCCCTCGGGCTCCGGGCCGACGTAGCGGTCGGGGTCGGCGGCGCCGTGCGTCTTGCCGAAGGTGTGGCCGCCGGCGATCAGCGCGACGGTCTCCTCGTCGTTCATCGCCATCCGCGCGAACGTCTCGCGGATGTCGACGGCCGAGCGGGCCGGGTCCGGCTCGCCGTTCGGGCCCTCCGGGTTGACGTAGATCAGGCCCATCTGGACGGCGCCGAACGGCTTCTCCAGGTCGCGCACGCCGCTGTAGCGCTCGTCGCCGAGCCAGGTCGTCTCCGGGCCCCAGTAGACGTCCTCCTCCGGCTCCCAGACGTCCTCGCGGCCGCCGGCGTAGCCGAACGTCGCGAAGCCCATCGACTCCAGCGCGACGTTGCCGGCGAGCACCAGCAGGTCGGCCCAGGACAGGCTCGCGCCGTACTTGCGCTTGACCGGCCAGAGGATCCGGCGCGCCTTGTCGAGGTTCGCGTTGTCCGGCCAGCTGTTGAGCGGCGCGAAGCGCTGCTGGCCGGCGCCGGCGCCGCCGCGGCCGTCGCTGATCCGGTAGGTGCCGGCGCTGTGCCAGGCCATGCGGATGATCAGCGGGCCGTAGTGGCCGAAGTCGGCCGGCCACCAGCTCTGCGAGGTCGTCAGCGCGGTCTCGATGTCCTGCTTGACGGCGGGCAGGTCGAGCGCCTCGAACGCGGCGGCGTAGTCGAACGTCGCGTCCATCGGGCTCGTCACCGGCGGGTTCTTGGCGAGGATCTTCAGGTTCAGCCGGTTCGGCCACCAGCCGGCGTTGCCGCCGCTCTCCGTCGGATGCGGCGCGCGATGGGCGACGGGGCAGCCGCCCGCGTCGTGCTCTTCGTTCATCTCTCCAACAACGGCGTTCGGGGCTTCGGGCATGGGGGCTTCCTCTTGCGATCGGAGGGGATCAGGAACGGCAGGCGGGGCAGCGGCCCCAGTAGATGACCTCGGCCTCGTCGATGGCGAAGCCGTGGGCGTCCGACGCGGTCAGGCAGGGCGTCTCGCCGACGGCGCAGTCGACGTCGGCGATCGTGCCGCAGGAGCGGCAGACGATGTGGTGGTGGTTGTCGCCGACGCGCGACTCGTAGCGCGCGACCGACCCGAGTGGCTGGATCCGCCGCAGCAGGCCGGCGTCGGTCAGCGCCCGCAGCGCGTCGTAGACGGCCTGATGGGAGACCTCGCCGAGGTCGCCACGGACGAGGCCGATGATCGAGAAGGTGTCGGCGTGCGGGTGCGCATGGACGGCCTGCAGGACCGCCATCCGCGGCCGCGTGACGCGCAAGGAGGCGCCGCGCAGCATCGACTCGAGCTCGTATGCCGTCGCCACGACGCCAGTGTCGCGAATTCTCTTGAATCAATCAAGACTAGGTCCAGCTACGTGCGAAGATCGCGGCGGCGGAAGCCCACGATCGCCACGGCGAAGAGCGCGACCGCCGCCGCGGCGAGCACGATCGCGTCGCGCGCGCCGACCCCGTCGACGAGCGGGTCGTGCTGCTCGTAGTAGTAGATCGGCGACAGGTACCTCAGCCAGGTGATGCCGCCGACGAGCGGCGCGAAGCCGTTGATCAGGAAGCCGGTCACGGCGAAGCCGCCGGCGCCGGCGACGGCCACGCCCTTGCGGCCTGTCGTCGCGGCGAGCGCCAGCGCCAGCGCGCCGACGGCGCAGCCGAACAGCGCCAGCTGCAGCGCCAGCGCGGCCAGCTCGGCGAAGCCGATGCCGCCGCCGGCGATCGCGACGCCGACGACGAGCCCGAGCAGCGTGCCGAGCGCGACGACGACGGCCGCGCAGGCGGTCGCCGCGGCGTGCGCGGCGAGCAGCCGCGAGCGCGTGACCGGGTGGGCGGCGACGACGCCGAGGATGCCGCGCTCCTCCTCGCCGGCGATCGCCGTCGCCGCACCGATCGTCACGACCGCCATCACGAGCGGCCCGTAGATCGCGCCGATCTCGCTGCGCATCCAGCCGGCGATCGTGCCGTAGTCGGCGCCGCCGAGCAGCTGGGCGACGCCCGCGGGGACGGCGAGCCTGCCGATCGAGCCGCCGATCGACGGGAACAGCGAGCCGACGAGCACGATCACGGCCGCCATGCCGAACGCCGCCGCGGCGGTCTGCGCCGCGCGCAGGCGCAGCGCGAGCACGAACGCCGGCCGGCTCATGCGTCCTCCCGGTAGTAGCGCAGGAAGATCTCCTCGAGATCGTCCTCGCGGCTGCGCAGCGAGCGCACGCGATGGCGGGCGAGCGCCTTGACGACCGCGTCGGCGGAGCCGGCGAAGGCGATCGTCGTGCGGCCGCCGGCGACCGTCACGTCGCGCACGCCCGCGATCGCGCGCAATTCGTCCGGCGGCGGCGCGTCGGCCTCGAACTCGACCTCCAGCTGGCGCACCGCGACGGCGCGCAGCCGCTCCAGCGTGTCGAGCGCGACGAGCCGGCCGCGGCGCAGGATCGCCACGCGCTCGGCGACGCGCTCGACCTCCGAGAGCGTGTGCGAGGACAGGAAGACGCTGCGACCCTGCGCGACGACCTCGTGCAGCAGCGCGTGGAAGCTCTGCTGCACGAGCGGGTCCAGGCCGGCGATCGGCTCGTCGAGGATCAGCAGCTCCGGCTCGTGCATGAAGGCCTGGATCAGGCCGATCTTCTGGCGGTTGCCGGTCGAGAGCTCGCGCAGCGGCCGGTCCAGCTGCGCCCCGAAGCGCTCGGCCAGCTCGTCGCGCCGGCGCCGGTCGACGCCGCCGCGCAGCGCCGCGAGGTAGTCGAGCACGGCGTCGCCGCGCAGCTTCGGGTAGAGCGCGAGGTCGCCCGGCAGGAAGCCGACGCGGCGGCGGATCGCGAGGCCGTCGCGGCGGCTGTCGAGCCCGAGCAGCTGGGCCGAGCCGGCGGTCGGCGCGATCAGGTTCAGCAGCAGCCGCATCGTCGTCGACTTGCCGGCGCCGTTCGGGCCGAGGAAGCCGAGGATCTCGCCGCGCCGCACCTCGAGGTCGAGCCCGAACAGGCCGTGCCCGGCGCCGAAGTCCTTCGAGAGGCCGGTCGTGCGGATCGCGGGCGCGGCGTCGGTCATCGTGCGGCGCCCGCCCCCATGCGCACGGCGAGCTGGGTCCGCGAGGCGATCCCGAGCTTCGCGTAGATGCGCGTCAGGTGGACTTCGACGGTCTTGACGCTCACCTGCAGCTCGGCGGCCGTCTCGCGGTTCGAGCGGCCGGCGGCGACGATCCGCGCGACCGCGCGCTCCTGCGGCGTCAGCCGCGCCGGCTGCTCGAAGCCGCCGCGCGCGGGTCGGCCGCCGCAGGCGGTCAGCTCGCGTCGGGCGCGCTCGAGCGCCGGCCGCGCGCCGAGCCGCGCGAGCGCCTCCGCCGCCTCGCCGAGCAGCGCGGCGGCGGCGCGCCGCTGGCCGCGGCGGCGCTGGAGGCTGCCCAGCTCGACGCGCGCGAGCGCCAGCGCGTAGGGGCGTCCGAGCGGCCGCGCGAGCTCGTGCGCGCGCTCCAGCGCCGCCAGCGCGTCGTCGCGGCGGCCGCGCGCCGCCTCGAGCCGGCCGCGGACCGTTGCCAGCGTCGCCATCAGCGCCTGCTGCTCGCGCGCGGCTGCCAGCCGCTCCTGCGGCGCCAGGAACGCCTCGGCGTCGTCGAGCCGGCCCGTCGTGACCAGCGCCGCCGCGTACGGCGGCTGCCAGGGCCAGAAGCCCGGCTCGTCGATCGCGTTGCGCGGGACGAGCGCGCGCACCGGCTCGAGCGCGCGCAGCACGCGCTCGGCGTCGCCGAGCGCGGCCGCGGGCAGCGCCTGCGCCATCCCGATCGCGACGAGCCGGTCTGGCGCGTCGGCCGGCTCCTGCGCCGCGCGCCGCGCGAGCTCGTCCGCCGCCGCCCAGTCGCCGCGCGCGGACGGCACCAGCGCCGCCGCCCACCAGGCGAAGACGCGCGCCGAGACGTCCTCCAGCTCGGAGCCGCGCGCGACGGCGCGCGCCGCGACCGCCGCGGCCTCGTCCCAGTCGCCGGCCGCGAAGTGCGCGCGGGCGAGCACGTTCAGGTGCACGACGCCGATCTCCAGCGCGCCGAGCCGCAGCTCGGTCGCCGCGGCGTCGGCGAGCTGCTCGCGCGAGGCGGTCAGCTCGCCGCCGGCGAAGCGCAGCCAGGCGCGCATGCCGAGCAGCTGCGCGTCGCGCTCCGAGTCGTCCTGCAGCGCCCGCGTCAGCAGCTCGTCGGCCTCGCGTCGGCGGCCCTGGCGCCAGAGGCTGAGCGCCAGCGTCGCCTTCCACTCGACGGCGAGGACGTCGTCCGGCGCCAGCGCGAGCGCGCGCCGCGCCCACAGCGCCACCTCGGCGTCGCGCAGGTGCACGAGCGCGTAGAACGCGGTGCGGTGCGCGATCGTCGCCGCCAGCGACGGGTCGCTCGCCGCGTCGACCTGGCGCCAGGCCTCGGCCAGCCAGACGCCGGCGTCGCCGATCCGCCCGTCGCTGATCGCGAGCTGGCCGATCACGCTGTCGCGGCGCGCGGACTTCGCGCAGGCGGCGACCTCGCCGGCGAAGCCGCGGGCGCGCGCGGCGTCGCCGCCGAGCAGCATCCAGTCGACCGCGCGCAGCAGCCGCTGCTCGCGCTCGCCGCGCGTCACGCTGAGGCGGCTGGCGGCGATCAGCGCCGCGGCGGCGTCCGGCCGCGCGCGCAGCTCGTCGTCCTGGCAGGCGAAGGCGTCGAGCCGGCGCGCGAGCTCGTCGTCGGGGCCGACGGCGGCGCAGGCGAGGTGGCGCAGCGCCTCTGCCGCGTCGTCGACCAGCTCCGCCGCGCTCGTGTGCAGCGCCGCCAGCCGCGCCGGTCCAAGCCACTCGTAGACGGCCGCGGCGGCGAGCGGCTGCGGGAACTCGACGACCGCGGCGCCGTCGCGGCGCGCGAGCGCGAGCAGCTGGTCGTGCGTCGCCAGCTCGAGCGCGGCCAGCCCGTCGGCGAGCCCGGCGAGCCTGGCGGCGTCCGCCAGCAGGCAGCCGGAGCCGAGCACGGCGACCGCCTCGACGAGCCGGCGCAGCTCGTCGCCGCTGGCGTCGACGAGCGCGCGCAGCTCGAGCGCCAGCGCGTGCGGCGCCGCCAGCCGGCGGTCGGCGTCGCGCCAGACCTCCGGCGGCGTCTCGGCCAGCAGCGCCGCGGCGTGCCCGGGGTTGCCGCCGACGTGCGCGTGCAGCCGCCGCGTCGCGGCCGCCGGCAGCGGCACGCGGCTCGCGCGCGCGAGCGCGGCGATCCCGCCGGCGTCGAGCCCGCGCAGCCGCAGCCGCCGCCCGAACGGCGGCGCGGCCAGCCGCAGCAGGCTCTGCAGCGAGGCGGGCTCGTCGCTGCGCGTGCCGACGAGCACGCGGCCGCCGCCGGCCAGCCGCCGCAGCGCGTAGACGAGCGCCGCGAGCGACGCCGCGTCGGCCCACTGCGCGTCGTCGAGCACGAGCACGTCGATCCGCTCGAGCAGGCCCAGCAGACGCGCGCCGGCGGCGGCGAGCCCGGCGTCCGCCGCGATCCCCGGCTCCTGCGCCTGGCGCAGCAGCAGGTCGAGCAGGCCGAGCGCCAGCCGCTGCTCGACCCGTTCGCCGCCGGCGCGCAGCACGCGCACGGCGCCGGCGCGCTCCAGCGCCCGCTCGATCAGCGCCGTCTTGCCGATCCCCGCCGGGCCTTCGACGACCACGAGCCGCGGCGCCGGCGCGCTGGCGGCGAGCGCCGCCGCGAGCGCGCCGAGCTCGGCCTCGCGGTCGATCAAGGCTGCGGCGCTGTCCACGGGCGGTTCCATCGCTGTCAGGTCCGCGCGCATCGTAAACGTGCGTCGGCCGCCGCCGCGGTCCCTGCGCGGCGAGCACGGCGGTCAGCTCCCGCCGCGCCGTGATCCAGCGGCCTGCGGCCCGGAGCGCCCTCGGCCAGGGCGCGCGCCCGGCGGCCGCTCAGGCGTCGAGCGCGTGGACCGGCACGCCGTGGGCGCGCAGCGCGTCCGCGGCGTGCGGCCGCAGCGCGACGGTCAGCACGGCGGCGAGGCCGGCCAGCGGGCCGATCGGCGCGGCCGGCGAGGGCGGCGGCGCCGAGCCGTCGAGCAGCAGCAGCGAGTCGCGCGCCTGCTGCAGCATCGCGCGCTTGATCGCCGCGTCGGGCTCGCCCGCGCCGACCAGCTCGCCGTCGCGCGTGACCCAGGCGTCGGCGAGGACGAGGCGGTCGACGAAGTGGCCGCGCACGCCCGCGACCGCGACCGGCCCGACGAACGCCGCGCCGGCGGCGTGCAGCGCGCCGCCGATCGCGTGCAGCTCGATCCGCGGGTGCTCGCTCGCCGCGACCGCGCGCATCGCTCGCACGCCGTTCGTGAAGACGCGCAGCGGCATGCCGGCCTCGGCGATCCGCTGCGCCAGCACGAGCGCGGTCGGCGACGCGTCCAGGAAGACGCTCTCGCCGGGCCGCAGCAGCGCGAACGCGGCCGTCGCGAGGCGCCGCCGGCGCTCCGTCGCGACGTCCGCCGTCCAGGCGCCCGTGGACAGGTCGGCGCTGGGGACGACGGCGCCGCCGTGCGTCCGCTGCGCCATCCCGCGGCGCTCGAGCGTGCCGAGGTCGCGCCGGATCGTCGCCGACGAGACCGCGAAGCGCCGCTGCAGCTCCGTGACCGTGACGGCGCCGCGCTCGCGCAGCGTCAGCGCGATCGCGCTGCGCCGGGTGCGCGGCGGCAGCGCGTCGGTCGCGGTCTCAGGGCTGGGCGATGGCGGCATCGAGTGCGGGCACGGTCGGGCGCGGCGGCGCGCGCAGGCTCACGCCGCCGCCGGACCGGCGATGCTAACCCGGATCGTTCATGAGTCGGCTGGTAGTCGATGATGTCGTGATGTTCACCGGCGGTGATGGCGGCTTGTCGTCGTCGCAGCGGTGGTGGGCGGTGGCGCGGGGTCGATTCTGCGGGAGGTGT
>Ga0153956_1001094_pt1 | contig 25795 bp, 28 predicted proteins | sample TSFL040MetaG_FD_104704 | JGI IMG/M metagenome (GOLD analysis project Ga0153956, IMG submission 104704) | Attine ant fungus gardens microbial communities from Florida, USA - TSFL040 MetaG | ecosystem: Host-associated > Fungi > Mycelium > Unclassified | place: USA: Florida, Wekiwa Springs... | reverse complement strand
GGATGAAGAGGCCGATCTAAATATCCACATGGAGGCTATCAACGAAGCTTACCTGGAAAATGCACCTTTAAATTACTTCATACCCAATCCTGAATGGTTTATCCAAGATATGGATCTTTTGGACAAGATCGATCTGATGGTCTGCAAAACCCATGAAGCAGAACGGATCTTTCAAGAACTTGGCTATAAAACTTACTATCTTGGTTTTACAAGCGAAGATTGCTTACAGAAAAATGTTAAAAAAGATTTTCGCAAACTATTTCACTCTAAAGGCTTGAGCAATACTAAAGGGTCTTTAGAACTAGTTCGGGGTTGGGCTCAATATATCACACGAAATCTGCCTCACCTCACGATGACAACCTTCGATGGAGTCGATTTGGACGGCCCTTCATTGAAAGTTTTTGGTACTAAAGTTCCACTCAAAGATTATCGCCACTTGCAAAACAGCTGTGGAATTCATCTTTGCCCAAGCCACACGGAAGGGTTTGGGCATTCTATTGTTGAAGCTATGTCAGTAGGAGCGGTCGTCATCACGCTCGATGCTCCTCCCATGAATGAATTTATCACGCGAAAAGAGTGTCTTGTTCCAATAACAAAAACCCTTCTTCTTCAACTTGCCACCCGCTACCTTTATGATGTACGCCAGCTAATTGAAATTGTGGAAAACGTTGTCGGTTGGCCAGAAGAAAAACTTATGGAGATTGGACAAGAAAATAGAGTCGCCTATGTGAAAATTGACACAGCTTTTCATGAAAGATTAGAAAAACTGATATCGAGGGTCCATTGAAAATCAATCTCCTTGTAAAAGAAGGTTTTGCTGGTCTTATTAAAGACAGAGAAATTTTGGAACGTGAACTTGCCCTTCTTGGACATGAGACAAGCTGGTTTTGGCAATCTTCTAAAGCGACAGAGGCTGACCTAAATATTCACTTAGAATCGATTTATCCAAAAGCTGTTGAAAAAGCAAAGACTAACTGGCTCATACCCAATCCAGAATGGTTTACGCAGGAATTAGAAACTTTAGATTTGATGGATCTCATTGTCTGTAAAACCTATCAGGCCGAAAAAGCTTTCCAAGACATTGGCTACAAAACTTTTTTTCTTGGATTTACTACAGATGATTGTTACGACCCAAAAGTTGAAAAAGATTTTCATGCTCTCCTCCATTATCAAGGAGGGTCTCACTTAAGAGGGACATTTTGGCTTGAACGGGCTTGGGCAGGAGATGCCAATCATCAACTCCCCCCTTTAACCATTAGGAGAAGCCCTTACATAGCGGGACCTGGTTATGAAAAAGGTTCTTTAAAAGTACATACCGATTGGATGGATGACAAAGCCTTTCGTGAATTGCAAGCAAGGTCTGGTATCTATCTTTGCCCAAGTGAAGCAGAAGGTTATTGCCACGTTATCAACGAAGGGCTTTCTGCCGGCTCTATTGTCATCACTTTAGATGCACCTGCTATGAATGAAATGGTTAAAGATCCTGAATGTCTTGTTCCTATCAAAAATCCTCACCGAGACTTGCAATTACATAATCTTATCCCTGTCTACAGCTATGATGTCAGAGAGCTGATCAAAAAGGTAGAACATCTTCTTACCTATCCACGAGAAGTCCTTTTGCAAAAAGGTCAAGAAAACAGACAACGTTATTTACAAAACAAATCCGACTTCAAAACCAGGCTAGAGTTTATTCTAGGAACTGTTTGAAAGAAAAATAACAGGATAAGCATTGCAAAACCTTAAAAATTTGAAACACAAAGGCACGAAGACGCAAAGAAGCGTTGCCTAGCATGAACCTTGAGTAATACGATCAAAAAACAAAATAAAAAAATAACAAGATGGGCAGGATGGGCAGGATAAGCGTTGCCTGATCAAAATAAAAAGGGTTTAAGGCCGGCATAATGTATAAAATGTAAAGCAACCAAAGACATTTTATTCATTATATCAGCCTTTCTGGCCTCCAGTTGCCTCTTGAGAGGCTCCTTCCGACACTGGACTTTCATAGATCGGACCTTCCAGGCCTTTACTTGATCAACTGTTTAGCTCGGCAGTGCTTATCCTGCCTATCCTGCCCATCTTGTTATTTTTTTTTATCTTGTGACATAAGCTAGATGATACTTCTTTGCGTCTTCGTGCCTTTGCGTTTCAACTTTTTAAGTTTTATAGAAAATTACTTAAACCCGGCAATGCTTAGCTTTAATACAAATCGTATCCATTTCAATCTTCGATGGGGTAGCCATATTTTAAGGCCAACTCTTGTAACCGATGAAAAAAACTTGGCTCTAACTCTACACTTAAGGAAGCCCAAGAGATTTCGTAATCTGTCTTAATGCGGTAGTGATTTACGTTTTTAGGCATATTAGCAATGATATTTTTATCCACTGTATGCCCAATGAATTGGGAAATTAGATCAAGATTTTTCTCTACATCTTCAATGCGAAACGTAAAGGCAGCCCTTTTTTCTGCAGACAAATTCCAATAGTACCAATATTTTGCACAACGGATTAAAGGGGGGTCATTCAATGAAATTTCAGGACAAACAGAACAGATATATCTCCACGCATGGTTCCAAGACGCATGGGCTGGAGGTATCGACTGATTATACATCGATGTGATCACTTTGATGGGATCACGCACAACATGCAAAATCCGATTAAAACGGATCGTCCCGACTGGAAAATTCCATTTATAACTTCCATAACTTTTATCAAAAGCACATTGCCACGCCACACAACCATCTTGTGCAAGCATCTCATGACCTACTTTAACTCCAGATTTTTTCAACGCTTCATAAAGAAACGTTGTACCGCTTCTTGCACATCCTGTGATGAGAAAAGGAGATTGGATCTGTTTATGCTCTCCCCCTCGAACAGGTATCACTGAAAAAAGGGGTGATGAACATAAAAGAAGAATGGGTAATAGGAACTGTATCATAAAAAATTCTAGTTAGAAAAATTCTCGAAAAAAAGAGCCCAGCATCTCAAAACTTCGTTTATCGGCTGTTTCATCGTATAAAAGGCCTGTAGCTGGGTCTTTGTTTTGAGGGTTCGTAAAGGCGTGAGAAGCCTTTCCAAACAGATGAAGTTGCCAATCAACACCAGCTTCTTTCATCTCTTTTTCAAAAGATAGTCGATCTTCTGTTGAAACCAAAGGATCTAAATATCCATTCATCACCAAAAGAGAGGTGGAAATATCTTTTGCCATTGGAAGTTGTTTTGCCTCAATATCGCCCATTTTATTGCCTAAAATGGTATGTAAGGCAGCAATGCCTTTGATGGGGAGCCCCTGCTTAAACAATTCAATAGCGGCTAATCCCCCAAAGCAAAAACCGATAGCGCCTATCCGCTTGGGATCGACCTTTTTTTCTGCACGAGCCGCATCAAACGCCCCTTTGACCCTTTGTCGAAGCTCTTGCCTATCGGCAAAAAGCGGACCTGCTAAAGAAGCTGCCTCTTCCTGTGTGTGAGCTACCTTTCCTTCTCCATAGTAATCGGCTAAAAAAACAGCCCATTTATAAGTAGAGACAATTTTTTGCCCATACTCTTTGCCGACCTGGTCTTTTCCGCGCCAATAAGGAAATAGAATAAGGGTTGGGAATGGTCCTTCTCCTTGAGGTAAAAGGAGTTCGCCATTTGCTACCACTGAACCTGCTCTGTATTCCATCGTAAAACTCTCTTTAGAAGCCGTTTTGGAGTGTGAACACGGCATGATATTTACACAAATGATTTCTTTACTCAATTTTTAAAAAAGTGGGGGATACATAAAGGTGGAGGAGGAATAGGGTATGAAAGTCTTTGGAGTTTACGATGATGGGAATAAAAGAACAGATCTTGGTTGGATGGATGGATTGCAGCCCGGTGAAAAAACAACTATTACACTTCCTAGCGGTGCAAAACTAGATGTAGTTGCAGAAGAAATTAGTACTAAACCGTTCGCAAAAATTCCTTTTATCTCTGACAAACAAATACAATCTATCGCTTCGTTTTTTGCCCGTTATAATCCTGACAGTGCAGATCAAATCAAAAATATCGCCGATGAGGCTGCCTTTTTACAAGAAAATGGAAAAGTACATGTCCAAATTTTTCGTGCTGAGCCCCTTAACAAGAAAGAGACATTAAAAGAGGCTATAGAGAGAGTTAAACATTTACTAGAGGACCAGCCTCCAGAAAAACTTTCTAATACTCTTATTGAAGAAATAATCAAAAAACTTGAGGATGCTTCAAAAGAAAAATAATCACTGTCTTTCGTAGTAAATGGCGTTGTAAAGGCGTTCACCAGCAGGAGTTCTATAACCAACATCGCGCAGCCAAGCACTCATTTCATAACCAAAACGGGTCTTAGAGGAACAGGTCATGAAAATGTCAAGCGGCATTGAAAGACCAATCCCCTTGTCATAATAAGTAGAACCGTTCAACTGATCTCTTCCATTGGTAACAGTATACCAAAAATAGATCTGTAGACCGCTTGGAAAATGACGAGCCACTTGAAAACGGGCTCCAAGATCCCTTGCTAAAAACTTTCCGATATTCACTTCAAAAGCCAAATCTGAAGCTCTCCAATCATAATAGAGATCAAGAAAGGCCTGTGTCCCCAAGAAAGGAACATATGTTGGGGTATAGCCATTCAGCTTTCTGATGTTATTTGTCCATCCAAGACCATTGAATGTTCTTCTTCTTACAACAGCTGCATCAATCCCAATAGCAAAAGGAGAACAAACTGGATAGTAGAGATATTCAAAATCCAAACCGATATACATTGGATTAAAATAGCCTGCTGACAGCCTTGTGTAGTGACCATGCCCTATTGCGAGGTTTTTCTGAAGGTAAAATTCATCTAAAAGGATGCCCCTCTGCTTTTCATAAGTGATGATCTGTGTGTGAACGTTGATCAATTGAGAAGGATTCAAAATGTCAACGTCTGATGCATCTTTTAAGTAAGAAAAAAGGAGATAGCCGAGCTGTAAACGGTAATTCAAATGGAGCCATGGAAGCTGGCCATCAAATTCTGCCGTGATCCCAGCGCCATATTTAAACTTTCCACGAGAACTTCCAAAATAGGAGTGGAAACGAGGCAAGATGGCTGGCTGTAACCAAGGTAAATCTCTTGAATAGAGGATCGAAGGGGCTAAAGTATCAGAACAGGTCACCTCTTCAAGCGGAGAGATTAAAGCTAATTCGTAATCGGAGATAGCTTCACATGCATAGTTTCGTAAATAAGCTGACCAGAAATGGTACTCTTGGATCGGCATCCCGAGTACTGTTTGGACAGCAAATACCTGATCAACATCATCAGGAATTAAAGAAGCTAAAATTTCTGAAATACGATTTCGAACATTGCATTCTTGCCAATACCGTTCGTTTTCAAAAGTGATCTTCAATGTCTTTTGCTGACAACTGTCGTAGTAGCACAAGATCCGCTCGATATAAAACCCTTGCGTGCAAAACGCATTGACGATCTCTTCTATAAATTGGTCTGTAGGACGGATAGGACCTATTTCGTCATAATTTTTTGGATAGTTATAAGGAAGAGGATTATCAATTTTTGGGACAAAACCTTCTGTACAACCAAAGTTGTAAAATGCTGAAGCTGCAAACCCAAACTTATGCCCTCTAACTTCACTAAAAGTCAGATCAAAAGTATCTAAGAACCGATACTTTAACCCATAGTTAATACGGGATTTTTGATCTCTTCCACGTGGATGTGGATCACAATCGTAATGGACAGCATCGTATTCTGCCGTTAGAGAAATGCCTTCAAGCCACATCCCTCCCCATGTTCTAAAAGGGTAAAAAGCAATACCGCCGAAAAAACCTCGGATCCTTTCCCACCCGTAACCTAAAGAGCCCTCTAAATTGAGTGCCGGAACGACTTGTGTGATAACGACATATTTAGATTGAAAAGCCTTTGTCCCTAAACAATCGTTCCAACCTACAGCAATACCAGGAAGTTTAAAGTCGCTGTCTTCAGGCAAGAATGGTGCAAACTTAAGGTTAATCCCTTTGTCAGAAAAGTCGCCAAAACCATGGGGGCTTAAAATAGGGTCGTCAACACCTCTGAAGACTCTATAGCTACCCGATATTTCAAATCGAGGAAGAATTTCACAGCGTAAATTCCAATTATAGTAAGGGGGTGTAGAGGCAAATCCAAGAGCCAATTCCCCAGTCTCTCCAACACGGCTATTGGGCATGATGATGTAGCCACCCTCAAGGACGTTATTGTAAGTAACAGGAAAAGAAAGGCAGGGGCTACATTCCCATTCGCGGATGTAACACAAATCTCTTTCAAGCCGATCAGGACCATCAAAGGCCACTACGTCGGCGGCGAGAAGAGAAAGAAATGCCAAACTATAGATTGCCCTAGATGGCATTTAAGACCATTTTTCTGGGTGGAGCAAAAGAGAAACCAATTTCTCAGCAGCGCGTGCTGCCATTCCACCATCAATGATCCGGTGATCACAAGAAAGAGAGAGGTATTGTCTTAAACCTACTTCCACTTGTCCGTTTTTAACGACAGGGATCTCTTCCATTTTCCCAATCCCCAAAATAGCGGTTTGGCCATAAGGGATAAGAGGTGTTCCAAGAATCCCACCCAACGTACCGAAGTTAGAAAGGGAGAGGGTGCCACCGCGCATAGACTCTGGCGCCAATGTATTGGCTTTTGCCCCATCCTTTAGAATGTCAAACTGTTTGACAAGCTCTTCAAATGAGAGCTTATCCACCCCTTTGATCACTGGTAAAAGAAGACCATCTTTTGTGTCGACGGCAAGACCCATATCCACACTTGGATGAACGTAAATCTCTTTCTTATCTGCGTCAACAGATGCATTCAAATAGGGAAACTCTTTGGCAACAAGAGCCCAAGCTTTCATGAAAAATGGGGTAAAAGTTACACCTTTTTTTGCTTCCCGGGCTTTTTTCAAAGCTGTCGGGTCATAAGCAATCACGTAAGTAAATTGAGGAACTTCAGCATGGCTTTTGATCATCGTATCGGCCATCAACCACTGGATGCCACGTAATGGGACAACCTCATCTTCTGCCCTTTGGAAGTTCTTTTTGCCACCAATACATTTGACAGAGACAGCTCCTCTCACATCTTCGATGGTCACCTCTCCGTGAGATCCTGTTGGCACAACCTGATCAAGGGTAACACCTAACATCTTGGCCAAATGACGAGTTGCAGGCGCGGCTAAAACCTTTTCCCCTTTTACCTCTTTTTCAACAGCGGGAACCAATGTAGAGACCTGTTCAGCTTCTACCTTTTCAACTTTTTCAGCTTTACCTTCTGTAGCAATAGAATAAAGAGGCTTGCCTGTGATAGCCATTTCCCCAACTTTCCAAAAGACTTCTTTCAAAATACCAGGTTCTGGAGACGGCAGTTCAACTGTTGCCTTGTCGGTCATCACAACAACGACAGGTTCGTCTTGACGAAGAGGATCGCCCACTTTTTTGAGCCATTCAACGACTTCCCCTTCAACAACACCTTCTCCGATATCGGGTAAATTGACTGTGACAATCCTTTCCATTCAAGGCTCCCATTCTAGTGAAAACTCGGGGCAAAATAGTTGCCGAGCGTTAAGCATTTTATCTTTTTGACCGTGTTAATAGCCATCCGAAACAGGATCAATAATCTAATGTTTTGATAAGCGATTTTTTTACACGTGGCGCATCTGGAATATAATCTTCTTCAAGCGTGTGTGGGAAAGGTGTATCCAAGCCAGCACATCTTTCGATAGGGGCTTCTAAATGGAGGAAACACTTTTCTTGTATTCTAGCTGCAATTTCAGCGCCAAATCCTTGCGTGATCGGGGCCTCGTGTGCAACAACACATCGACCTGTTTTTTCAACAGAAGCAACGAGTGTATCGATATCTAAAGGATTCAACGTCCGTAGATCGATGACCTCAACAGAAACACCTTTTTCTCGCTCTACCTCAAGGGCAGCTTTCAAGTTTTGGTGTGTTTGAGCTCCCCACCCGATCAACGTAATATGTTCACCCTCTTTGACAATATTGGCTTTTCCAAAAGGGATAAGATACTTTTCGTCTGGGACTTCTTCTTTGATCGCTCTGTAGATCCGTTTTGGCTCTAAAAAGAGGACAGGATCTTTTGATTCAATTGCAGACCAAAGAAGCCCTTTTGCATCATACGGAGAAGAAGGGGTAACGACAATAAGACCTGGCGTATGGAGAAACTGAGCTTCAGGAGACTGCGAATGGTAATGACCACCACGGATTCCCCCTCCACAAGGTGTTCTAATGACCATGGACGCTGTATATTGATCGTTTGTTCTGTAGCGCATTTTGGCCACTTCATTCACGATCTGATCATAAGCTGGAAAAATGTAGTCAGCAAACTGGATCTCTGCGATAGGTTTGATCCCTGTTTGAGCAAGCCCTACAGCAAATCCGATAATCCCCTGTTCACAAAGTGGGGTATCAAAAACCCTCTCTTTCCCAAAACGCTCTTGAAGTCCTACTGTCACGCGGAATACGCCGCCAAAATGGCCAACATCTTCTCCAAAAGTTACAAGATCATTTCTCTCTTCAAAAGCTTGATGAAGTGTTTGATTCAAAGCTTGGATGATAGTCCGTTCGGTCATCTTGTCTCTCTCAACTCCTCTTCTAAACGCTCTGGAACTTGGTCATAGACCCCTTCAATCAAACTATGAAGCGGTGGGGGAGGTGTGGCTTTCGCCACTTGGATAGACTTGGTGATCTCTTCTTGGATTTCATTTTTAAGTTGTTCTGTTTTTGAACTATCCCACAGCCCTTTTTTCTCTAAATAGGCCTCAAGTCTTTTGATAGGACAAAGCGCTGCCCAACGTTTAACCTCTTCTTCGTTTCTGTAACGGGTAGGATCGTCAGAAGTAGAGTGAGCCCCCATCCGGTAAGTCATGGCTTCAATTAAAGTCGGGCCTTCTCCTCGAAGAGCTCTCTCTTTGGCCTCTTTAACAACAGAATAGATCGCAATTGGGTCATTCCCGTCGACACGAACGCCTGAAATGCCATAACCAACAGCTTTTAACACAATTCCTTCACCTCCAAATTGTGAGGCGCAGGCAGTAGAAATGGCAAATCCGTTATTACGGCAGAAGAAAATAGCAGGGGCTTTGTAAACGGCTGCAAAATTTAGCCCGGCATGGAAGTCTCCTTCCGATGCAGCCCCTTCACCAAAGTAGGCAAGAGCAATAGCCTGTTTTTTTTGCATCCGTAACCCATAAGCGGCTCCGGCTACATGAGGAATCTTTGTCCCGATTGGGGAAGAGCAGGTCACAACATTGTATTTGCGAGAACCAAAGTGATTTGGCATCTGCCGACCAAGTAAAGGATCTAGGCCGTTACAAAACATGTGATGGACATACTCTTGGATCGGATAACCTCGGTAAAAAAGGCACCCGTTTTCCCGGTATTGAGGGTAGAGCCAGTCGTCTAATGATAACGCAGCAGAACTTGCAACGGAGCATCCCTCTTCGCCTAGTGCACTCATGGCAAAAGAGATAGTCCCCTGCCTTTGCAAAGTGATCATCCGCTCGTCGACAAGACGAGAAATCCACATGGTTCTTAATATTTGCAGCAATTCTTGATCGCTGGGGGAAAAAGTAGGAGTGCCTGTCAATTCTCCGCTTGGCGAAAGAATTTGGTAGGTCTTGAGTAGATCAGCCAAACAAACCCTAAATTAAATTTCAGTCCTACTATTCTACCCCTTTGGCCCTCTTCTTGGCAAAGTGAATTATAATTTTATGTTTCATTGGAGGGTCTTGCGACTCTCGGCTTTGTAATGCTCCTACGTAAACAGCGAATCAGCACCACCCCAGCTTTGATGGAAAATACGACATTTAGTACCTGATCGGGCCTTCCCCCTCTCACTTTGGCGTATAAAAAATTAATAGCAACTGCCATGGGGAACCACAAAAAAATCAAAGGATGTGTAGTGACGACATAATCGACATCCCAAACAAGAATCGACACAGGCAGCGTCTCTTTTTTAGTTTTCTCAAACATTCCCAATAGCGCGCCGAAATAGATCCATTTGACACTATCATCGTACTTTCCCATTCTTCGTAAATGATGAAGGTAAAAAATGGGGATTGCACTTTGGGCAATCCGCACAAGTTGACGGTTCGAAAACCCCTTCACATAATCAAAAAAACGATTGCTAGCTTCAGATGTTACGTAAGAAAGTAGATTTATCATGAAATTTTTAAATAGTGTTAGATGGGAATTGATTTATCCAAGACTTGTGAGATAATTTCAACACTTATGCAACTTAAACGGATTACTATTTCGGGATTCAAATCCTTTCGAGACAAAAGCGTCATCCCTTTTGGAGATGGGATTACAGCTATTGTGGGTCCAAATGGTTGCGGGAAATCTAACGTTTTAGACGCTATTCGCTGGGCACTTGGAGAAGGTTCTGCCAAGTCTTTGAGAACAGGGAAAATGCCCGATGTTCTTTTTGGTGGAACAGAAAAAAGTAAAGGGAAAGGGATCGCTGAAGTCAAAGTTCTGTTTGAAACTCTGGGAGATCCTTTACAAGTTGGGGCATCAGAAATCGAAATTGGACGGAGACTTTCTGCAGATGGACAGTCCGATTACACCGTCAATGACAAAGCTGTGCGTCTTAAAGATCTCCATCTCCTTCTTCACAAAATGGGTCTTGGGAAAGAGGGCTTTTGGTGTTTTGAACAGGGAAAAGTAGACCAAGTTGTCGCTTGGAGCCCCGAAGAAAGACGCTCTGTTTTTGAAGAGACATCTGGCATTTCACTTTATCTTTCTCAAAAACGGGATGCTCTTGAAAAACTAAAAGAGACGAAAAACAACCTTGAAAAGCTGATTGAAAGGGAAAAAGAGGCCACAAAACTGCTTGAAGTTTTAAAAACACAAGCAGAATCAACCGAAAAATACCTTAAAATCAAAGAGCGTTCACACAGAGTTGAGCGTGAACTTTATACGGCGCGCCTTTTCCATGTCCAAGAGTCGATCAAAAATGAAGAGATCCGTCATCACACGATTGTTGGTGAAAAATTAGCCTTAGAAAACGAAGAAAAAATTCTAAAGGAACAGCTATTGCCTTTAGAAGAAGAGGGCGAAAAAAAACAAAAAGAAAAACAGAACCTAGAAGAGACTCTTCTTCACCTTCACCACGCCATTGAAAACGGAAAACGTGAATTGGATGGTTTAGAAGGACGTTTAAGAGGCCTTCAAAATGTCATCCAAGATCGGCAGCTACGGATCGATAAAGAGGAAAAAAACAAGCTGCAAATATTGCAAGAGATTGAAGAATTAAAAAAGATCAATCCAACCCATTTGATCAAAGGGTTGAAAGAAAAGCTAGAAGCCATCTTGCTCGAAAGAGAAAAGAAAGAAGAGAGCCTTGAACAACTCCTTTTAGCCGAACAACAAGAAGAAGCTTTGAGAATGGAGATTGTCAAGGAAAAGCATCTTGTGGAGCAAAAGCTAACGCAGATTCAACAGGGGAAACGGGCTCAACAAGAGATAACAAAAGTTAAAGAAGAGATCGATCTTTTAGAAAAAAAAGGGCTTGTTGAAGATCAACAGCTGCAACCTTCAATTCAAAACTTAGAAGAGAGATTAAAACTCTGTAGAGAACACCTTAAGCACTATTCTGAAGAAACGGCTAAATGTTCTGGCCGATTAAAGTCGATCGAAGAGATGATCAAAAAGCTTCCTGGACCGCTTGCTGGAAATAAAAAAGTGCTGGAATGGTATCCAGAAGAAGCAACACCTCTTTTAAAAAAATTCCCTCTCGAAAAAGCGGATATGCAAAAAGGAAATGCCCTTTTTGGCTCCCATTTTGACGCTGTTTTTCTTGAAAATGTCGAATTACTTCCTACGATAGTTGATCGATTGAAAGGACTCTCTTATGCATTCTACATAGGAAAAGACCTTGAAGAAATGCTAAAAGATTGGGAGATTTCGGCAAAAAGTTTCACTTCTAGCACCACATTGCTAGAAGAAGAAAGAGTTGTTGTCCAAGAAGAATTAAAAAGTTTTCAAAAACAAAAAGATGATTTTGCTCTCGAAGAATCGGAATTACAGAAAAAGCTGAATAACGAAAAAATCCTCTTATCCAAACAACAAGAAGAAATCAGACGTCGAGGTTGGGAACTTGAAAGAAACAAAGAGCAGCTTAAAAAGCTGGTTGCTGCTGCTCCTAAAGTTGATCTGACAGAAGAAGCAACGCTTCTAAAACGATTGCATGAACTGGTCATCCCTCCTTCTAATCGTAAAAGTCTTTTACTGAAACAAGAGCTAGATCAATTCAGGAAAGAGGAAAAAGACTTTAGACAAAAAATTAGTGAAGAAGAAAAAAAGTTTGAAGAACGTGAAAAAAGACGATTGTTAAAAGAGCGTGACTTTGAAGAGAGAGAAAGGGAAAAAACAAGATTACTCACTGAGAAAAAAGAGCTGCAACAAAAGCTTTCTCTATTACCTCAAGAGATAGATCCGGTCAAAATCCGATTAGAAAAAAATAGAAACCAACAAGTTGAAAACAGCAATGCACTGACTAAACTAAAAGAGATCGTTTTAGAATATGGAAGAAAAATTGCTGACAACAAAAGAGCTCTTGAAAACCTTTCAAAACGTATTGTCAACATCAAAATTGAAGAAGATAGAAGCAAACATATTTTTGTCCAATTGATGGAAAAATTGATGTTGCTAGAAGTTGAAATTGATGAACAACTTGGCTGTAAATTAGAAGGAAAGCGGACAGAAAGTACTTTGAAAGAACTGGAACGAGAGTGGAAAGAGATCAAACAGCTCCTCGAAGGTTTTACCGATGTCAGTTTGACCGCTTTAGAAAGATACAAACAAGAAATAGTAGCTGTAGAAGCGCTTCGAAAAGATATTATCGATCTAGATGAAGCGTGTCAAAAAGGGCTACAGTGGATTGAAGAGCTTGACAAAGAATCTGTGAAAAAATTTTTGGATGTTTTCACGCAAGTCAACAGTGCCTTCGAGCAATCTTTCCAAAAGCTGTTTAAAGGGGGACAAGCCTCTTTACGCCTCACAAAACCACAAGAGCCTTTGACTTCAGGGATAGAAATTGCAGCTCAGCCTCCCGGAAAAGCAGTTAAATCGTTGCAGCTTTTGTCAGGTGGAGAAAAGTGTCTGGTCGGTATTGCCCTTCTCATTGCCCTTTTTACTGTTAAAAAAGCCCCCATCGCTTTATTTGACGAGGTCGATGCTCCCCTTGATGAGGCCAATCTCCACCGCTTTGTCGATCTACTTCTCCCTTTTTCCAAAGAGACACAAGTCATACAGATCACCCACAAAAGATACACCATGGAGGTCGCATCTGCCCTTTTAGGTGTCACGATGGCTGAAAGAGGTGTCTCTAAAGTGTTGCCTCTTACCCTAAAAGAAGCCGCTCTTGTGTAATCATTATGATCCCTGTTTAACTGTTGATATCACCTTTATAGGCATCCATACGGAACTTTAGATTTAACGACCCTTGCAAGAGATGATTGATTGAGCTTTTCCAAACAATCAATATCGTTAAAAACTGCTTATTTCTCGGAAAAAACAACACAGCATAGAAAATGCATGACATGCGTCTAGCAATAGCTGTTAGAAAGGCGAAAAGTTGATAGGTTGCTAATGCTCCCAAGCATCTCGAGAAATTTTCTCAACAAACTCTTCCGCAGTTATCAATGGAAAGGTCTTAAAAAGCTCATCAGTCGCTCTCTTTGCTTCTGGATGATCTGCATGCAATCTTATTATTTGTTCTACACTATTCTTGAAGCTTTCATTATCCATGATTTCCGTGTAACAAGACCCATTGAATTGATCAAGATCATGTAACTTTAAGTTTCAAAATAGATCATTGATCAGCATCTGTATCGTTTTTTCCCAAACCTTTCAAAATAAGTTCAGCTTTTTCAACATAGTAGCTATATTTTAAATTACCGCTGCCAATTTGGACGACTTGAAGAAGAGACTTTTTTTCTTCTTGATATAGCTTAAGCTCTTTTTGGCAATCAGCTAAATGAAAAAAAGGTATGGGATTCTCAGGCTCTAACTTGCTGGACAAAAGATAGAACTTCATCGCTTCTTGATAGGCCTTTTGTTGATGAAGACAAGCGGCAATCGAAAAATAAAAACGGTATTCTTCTGAAGAGAGTTGTGTCAATAAACTAAACAGATAGAGTGCGTCAGAAAATTTTGAAGAACGATAGAGGTGATAAGCATACGTATACAGTGTCTCAATTGCGTTCTTTTGTAACGTCTCTTCTTCCAATAAAATTTCACCGGCATTCGGTGAAAGTAAACGATCAATATTTGCTAATAAGGCTTCTAGATCAAGTCTTTGACTAACCGATTCAAAACGAAGCTTGGTCATAAAATTCTTGAGTTTTTCTACCTCCTTAGAGAAAACTTCACTAACCTGAAAAGAATCTCCCGCCTTTAAAGCAAGTCGGATGCGGACTTCTAAAGCCAACAGCCTCTGCTGGATTTTATATACTTCTGACTGAGATCTCTTATCAAAAGGATCAGATTCAATCTCTTCATCCATATACAACTCTATCTAGCTTTCATTCTTTTAAAACCATCCTTCCCAAATGACCCCTTACAAGGAGAACGTTAAATAAAGAACCATTTTTTATCAAAGAAACAGGAAATCCTTTTTTACGACAAAATGGATTGTTTTTTGTCACAAAAAACGTCGTAAAATGTCGCAAAAAATCAATTCAGGCGATTCAATCTGTAACGGCTGGCTTTTTTTATCCCCTCTTGCGTGATGATCCCCTTTTCTATGAGATCGGCAAGATCTCTTTGCAAAGATCGTCTATTTATTCCGGGACAGAGCAATTCATATTCCTGAATATTAAAATCTTCTTCTTTTGCCATCAGGCTTTCTAACGCCAGCTTTTGCCTGCCTGAAAGTTTATGCTGAAGCACTAGAACATCTAACTTCATAGCTTGTGAACCTTTGTATTGAATTTCATGCATTTGCGTTTCTAATGATTTGCAGAAATATTCAAGCCAGCTCGTCATATCCATGTTGTTTTTTCTGACTGATTGAAGTGCATGATAATAATCTTGTCTATTCCGATCGTAGTATTCGCTGATGGTAAAAAGCCTTTTGAAGTCATATCCTGAACGGTATAAGCACAAAGTTGAAAGAAGTCGGGATGTTCTGCCATTTCCATCTACAAATGGATGAATATGGACGAGCTGGAACTGCGCTATTCCAGCAACAAGAACCGGAGGAATGGATTGTTCATTTTGTAGCCAATCGGTTAGTTCAGCCATTAAAACAGGAACATCATAAGACCCTGGTGGGGTATAGATAATTTCTTTTGTTTTCGAGTTAGTTACATAATTTTGAATAGTTCTATATTGTCCAGGCTGTGCTGTATTTCCTCTAACGTCTTCTACTAAACGTCTATGGATTTCTCTAATTAAACTTTCAGAAATAATTCCTTGGGCAAACACATAATCGGCAACAAAATCGAAAGCTTTTCTATAATTCAGTAATTCTTTTACATCTTCAGAATCGACACCTTGCATTTTCTCACCTGAAATAAGCCTTTTGGATTGATCCAAGCTTAAGTGCGTGCCCTCTATGTGCGTCGTGTAGTGAGCTTCCAAAACTAATGCCCGTGCTTGCATTTTGGATATCCAATCTTTTGAAAGAGTGGCAGCCTCTAAAAAACCTCGTGTACGCTCAATAGCAGTAAGGGCAGATGCGATAGGAATAGAAATAGAGAACTTAGGCTCGAAAGGCATTGTTTTTACGACATTTTTTTCACAACTTTGTCACAAAATGAGATAACAAACAACTTTTTACGCCATTTTACGACATTTTTTACGACATATTCTTAACAAATACTTAAAAAACGAATGTTCTAATAAAAACAGAGACTTCTTTGGCCCCCTTAAGGAGGAATGCATGGCTCATAAAACAATAGTCGATTTCGAAAACCACGCGAGCAAAGAGAAGTTTATGGACGCTCTTGAATTGGCTATCAAAAATCTTACGAAATCCATTGCAGCTTATGAAAGACAGAGTGACCCTGCCCTATATACTCAGATTACCGATGAGGTAAAACAAATTCGTGAAGGGATCGAAAAGCTCCGAAATAGCGGTATCTCTGACTATACCCTTATAAACTTAGAGGCAGCCCTCCAAAATCAAACCAAACGACTACAACCACCTCTTGATTTACCGGAAACAACCAAGGCTCTTGGAGTCAATCGGGAAAATAGAAGAGCTATAGAACGGGAGCTGACACACCTGTTTACTGAGAAGAGATTTAGGAACATTGAGCTAAAAGACTCAGATAAAGAACTTATTAAAGATTATGTCCTCAAATTCGTAGAAGAACCGCAACAATTACACCATTTAGTCAGGATATCCGAAAGTTCCATCAAAAAATTTCATTTAGCAGCAGCAAAAAGCTTCCACTCTGGCAACTATAAACAGGCTATGACGGCCTATTTACAACTTATCTCTTTAGATATAGGAAATCCTCAGTATTGGAAGGGTTTAGCTTCCTGCCTTCTTGGGCTCAAGCGACCTAAAGAAGCAGCCCCTTTTTACCTCATGTCGATTGGTCTTTCAAAAAGCTTAGGTTTAGAAGACCCCGAGCCATTCTATAATCTTGCGGCTTGCCAAATCGCTAATGGTATCCCTATGGCCGCTAAAGAATCGTTCAAACAAGCGATAGCAAAAGGCCTTGGCAAACCAGAATTTGCTAATTTGGTAGCCAGTTCCCAACAAGAGATCGAAAAGATCGATTTAGCGCTGAAAAGCCCCGAAAAAAGTTCTACTTCTACTAAAGAATCAAAAAAAACATCGGAAAAGGACGATTTTTAACCGAAATTAATGAAGTAGGCATCTAATAGATAAAAAGGAGTGTTCTATGAGCATGCCCATCAATAATCAGTCCCCTCAACAGGTTTCCTCATCTACTCCAGCAGATCAGCAGGTTTCTGCCAACTTAACAGCCGCTAATGTAAGCAAAGAGTTAAAGAATGTACAAGCTGAGGTTGATAGTGCAATCGTTAAAGCAAATGACCCTGGCATTTCTGATGTAGTCGTTAGTCAACTAGCTAGTACTTTCACTAAAGCATGGGCACAAAGTGAGAAACTTTCCACAGCTATTGATGATCTTACCTCAACTAGTACCCCTAAAAATGAGATCACTAACCTTCAAACACAGCTAAGTACGGTCAATAGCTCCCTTAATAATTTAGCTACTGTCGTTAATTCCAGAAGTATGGCAGCAGTGGATTCTGTTCTTGCTAAATCCGCCCCTGTTATTACACCGAACACTCCTCTTATTACTGTACCAGATGCAAACGATGTTGATTTGAATACACCGGTTACTCCTCAAGAAAAAGCTAATTTGTTCCTGCTTCCCGCATTGTCAACGGCTATTTTTATCATCATGCAAAAGGTAGTAAAACAAAAGCTTGAGAACATGGATACTTACCGTGAGTTCATGCAGTCATATATTGCCGCTACTGAACAATTTGCCCTCAGTGCAGCTCAAGCCACCCTTCTCCATGGAGAGGCTGAAGCCAATGCTATGAAAGCCCAAGCTACAGGCCAGCTCATCGGTGCAGGACTTCAAATCGCCTTCAGCACCGCAAGTGTTATGGCAGTAGGTGTAAAAATGAATAAGATTAATAAGGATTATAAAGCAAAGACAGATGCTATTCTTGAAGACGAAAATCTTGCTCTTAATCCACAACTACAAAAAACAAGGCTTCACGACATCGAAACCCAACGCACTTCATCTCTTCGTACAGCTTTAGAAGGAGAGCCTGCCTTACAGGCATTGAAGATATTGGAATCTGCAGCACCAACCACTGTTAACGCTATAGCTACCATCATTGGAGCTAATTATAAAATAGATGCGGCTAGTGCTGATGCTGCTAAAATGTTATGGCAACAGGCTATACAAGCTGCGCAAGCGATCGTGCAAGAGTTGCAACAGGGCATCGCTGCTAACTCACAAGATATCACACAGTTCTTACAAGCTGTTGATGGGATTTCTCACTCATTAACACAACAAGCTTAATTCACATGATTATGGCCCCCCTCCACTACTAAGGGGCCGTAATCTGTTTTTTGTCAGTTTAATTGTAAGGAGTGTGTTGTTGGCCACTAACTCCAAGGCAATAATTCCTACTCCCATCAGGAGCAGTCCTAACGTCATAGGTGTATTGCACAAACGGAGACCGCGCAGGTAATGCAGCTAATTGACTGCTAAGTTCTCTTGACTTTTGAAGAGCTATCCCAGCGCCCAAATTGGTCAATTCTTCTTGTCGTAAAAATGCTTCACTAAGTGTCCATGGAACAAAATGCTGCTTGGGTTCTAATGCCGCCGCTTGATGCAATTGATCTCCTCTTTCCCCATAAAGACCAGATCCAGTATTAATGTGAAAAGGAAAGGTTTTATTATGTTCTTCTGATGTAAGTTCTGCAAATACTGTAGTATAGGAACGTAACTTATCTACAAAATCTTTTCCGGCGTTTCCTTGGAGTTTATTGCGTAAAGAGACGCAGCATCTACTAATTCTAAAACCATAAGAACGATGCCAAACACTGGGCCCGCCTTTAATGGTGATTGTTCCGTCGGGATGAAATTCTTTTTTAGCGGGTCTGTTATTCCTAATACCTTGAAATGCTTTTAGCATTTCATCAATAAACCATTCAAAACCAACGGGACCTGCAAATTTATCATGCGTAATTTGTTTTTTCTTACCATCCCACCAAGAAGTAGGCTCAGCAGGTTTAAACCCTAAAACCCAGTTGTATAAGATTCTCATCTTATCGGCCATTTCTTCTTCTTGTGCTAAGGTGACAGAAGGAAGGTCTGGACGGTGGGCCTCAAAGATTAATTGTTTTAAAAACTCTGTTCGGCTGAGTCTTGACACGGTAGCTGTAACCATCGGCATATTAGGAGGAATGCGCTGTTGTAATGGTTGGCGGACGACTTGGTTGCCAGTCCCTACTGCCATTTCATAGGTTGGAAGTGGAGGAAGAGGATGCATGACTTGAGGAGAACTGCTCATTACTTACCTTGATTGCTAGTTTGTTGCCTAATGTGTTCTTTGTAAGAATCTATTTTACCACAATTAACCAGTTTTTGTTGATCTGATTGACGCCTTTCTTAAAGAAGACATCTAACAATCTAGGTATCAACGAATTAGAGGTCGTTCAACATTAATGTTTGTCGAATAGATTATATCTAATGGATTGCACAGTAACAAAAAAGTAATTCGTTGGAAAAACAACACCCGCTAACTTCAAAAATCTCTTGTTTGGAAACAAACAAATCCTAGTTTTTTCTTAAAAGCTATTTTCATTCGCTAAAAAATCTAACGTGTTAATAACAAAAATTTAACGGTTGCCTTTTCTTCTTTTTAACGTTAGAGTCGGAGGCCCAACATAACGTAAGGAAAAAATATGTCCCGAATTGATGTTGGTATAGAAGAATATTCATATGATTCTGAAATAGACTATGACCCGTTTTATGAAGAACGGGCATTTGCAAAAAAAATTGCAGCAGAGTTTCGTATAGCCACTTGGAGAGGGTATGGAATAGAAACCCATCCCTTAACAGCTGAAGAAAAGAAAATACAAAACTATGTTCTTGATGTTTTCTTTTCATTAGATCTAGAAGATCCCCAAAATAAAGCCTTTTATGAAGTTTGCCTGGATATTGGCAAAAAAATAGCCTTGTTTTCACATCTTGAATTTCAAGAAGAGACTGAGTCATCAGATGATTTATTTAATCAAGAATATGGTCTCCTTAGAGAGATCAAAAAATTTATCAAAAAGAACAAAAAAGCTCTCGGTGTAGCGGCTGGAGGTGCGTTAGTTAGTGTTACGGGAGGAGCAGTAGCGCCTTGCTGGGTTACCAATTCAGGAGCTGCTGGCCTAGCGCATGGAGCTGCAGCAAAAACTCCTTATACTAAAAAGGACAATGCAGATCGACCAATTGAACCAACTCCTGAAGTAGTCACTAAGCCAATTTACATTCCTTCTCCAAAAGAAGAAGTGAAGACTAAAGTTACACCTGTTGAACCCACACCAAATTTTCAGCTACCAACCTTTCAAGATGCTTTTGAAAAACCTCCTTTGGCTCCCCCTAATTTATTTGGAACGTTAAAAGAGTTTTCTCCTCCTTTATCCCTTCAAGAGAACAATGAGTGTGTAATACCTACTGCAAAATTGCCTGACCTAAGTCTTAAGACCCAAGATCAAATATATTTAGCAGAAAAACTCTTCCCCACACCTACCATCTTGCAAATCAAACCGTTTGAGATGCCGGAAAACAATTCTTCTGCGGTAAAACCAGAAAACATAGAAATTTCTGGCTATCCCCCTGCTCCATCTTTCACGAAAGTTCCACCCGCAGAATACTCGATGGTTGACTTTGCAAAAGGTGTTACGTCTGGATTACCGCGAGGAATAAAGGATTCTGCAGGTGATTTTGTAGAGCTTGGCAAAAGCCTTATTTTTCATCCTGTAGAAACCATGAATCAGATGTACGAAGGTTTACAACATCTTAGTGAACTTGTAGGAACAAATGAATGGAAAGCAGTCGGAGAAGCATTAGCTCCAGAAGCAGTAGAGCTCGTTGAGAAATGGAATGAATTAACTCCTTTTGAAAAAGGTGATAAAAGTTCCTATCTCTTAGCAAAATACGGGACAGATATTTTACTCCCTACAAGTGCTGTAAAGGCCGCTAGTCACTCGATCAAAGTGGCTAATAAATTAAAAGCTGCACAAGTTGCCTTCGCGCACATAAAAAATCCTTTTATCACGGAAAATTTGCTTTTACCTGCAGGAGCTGGAGCACAAATAGGGGCAGATGCCCTTCAGTCTGTGCAAAAAGTCATTCCTCTAACAGAAGAACTTGCTTTAGGCGTAAAGAAATCGCCTCTTTTAGAATCTCCAACAGGAAAGGTCATTAAGCATTTTGAGGGTCAACCTCATCTGCAAGCTTCTTATGATCTTCACAAAAAGGCTCAGGCATTTCTCGATCCACATGTTGGAAAATTCATGCCAGAAATTGAAGTTAGAAAACTCATTCATGAAGCTGGTCTTCCAACTTTCCCGAAACCCAAAGGAATTCCTGATAATTTTAGAGTTCGAATTACAGGAAAAGGCGGTGGTATGGAATATGTGCATCCTGATCATACCCATACTATTATTAGGGTAATGCCAGGAAAATTACATAGTGAGTTTTCTGCTCATCACAAGCCTTACGTTATCCAAAAAATTAACAGCAATACAGTTAATATTTTGGGAGAAATTGTATCTTCTGATAGCTTGGAAGCCCATATTTTGATAGAAGATTTTATTTATCGAGGTTAATGATGGAATTGAATAGACAACATGTAATGAATGCATTTCTGAAAAATCTTTGGAGAATCTCTGATAAAGATTATCAAAAAAGAGTTTGGATAGAGGCAAGAGGGCCTGAATGCCATGATTTCGATGAAGCAGTCTGTGATTTTTTTGGGGATGGGGAAGGAATATTAGAACATTATCAGGAGTTTGGGCTTAGCATTGAACAATATCAAACTCTCAAAGTCTTTAGTGATAAATTCGACACTTTTTCGAGAGCAAATGATTTGCCAAGGCTTTTCATAGATACTTCAGAATGGGATGAAATCACGAAAATGGCTAAAGAAGTCTTAAAGGTTTTTAACTATCAACCTAAAAAATAACCTCAAGAACTTACTTAAGTTATTCAATTCTTTGAATCAAACAGAGCCCGCTAAAGTTTTAGCAGGCTCGAAAATGTGATGATTCATAGTTCCACATTTGGGTCATAAGGATTATGCAGGTGATTTTGTAGAGCTTGGCAAAAGCCTTATTTTTCATCATATTGTTCAGATGCAAGATGGAAAAGCCTTAGATAAATTTGGCAATATTACATCCCCTAAAACACCAGAAGCTCACATTCCATTAACAGAATTTAATTATCAGGTAAAATCATGAATTTAACAAATGAAGCGCGAAAAGATATTCTTAATTTTGTTTTGGAACTTGTTAGCGATATATCGAATAAAGATTATCAAAAAAGAGTTTGGATAAAAGCAGAAGGCCCTGAATGCATGGATTTTGGTGAAACTGTTTCTCATCTCTTTCTGGAAGGGGATGGCATATTGGAGCACTACCAAGACTTTGGTTTAACTAATGAACAGTATCACAGTCTCAAAAGCTTCAGTGAGAAATTTGAAAAATTTCCAGGAAAATACGAATTGCCGGAATTTTTCATTGACACTCCAGAATGGGATGAGATCACGAAAATGGCTAAAGAAGTCTTAAAGATTTTTAACTACCCGCCTAAAAAATAGCTAAAGAACTTACTTAAGTTATTGAATTCTTTGAATCAAATAGAGCCTGCTAAAGCTTTAGCAGGCTCTATAAAAGTATGATGATTCATAGTTCCACATTTGGGTCATAAGGATTCTGCGGTGATTTTGTAGAGCTTGGCAAAAGCCTTATTTTTCATCCTGTAGAAACCATGAATCAGATGTACGAAGGTTTACAATATCTTAGTGAACTTGTAGGAACAAATGAATGGAAGGCAGTCGGAGAAGCATTAGATAAATTTGGCAACGTAGTTGAGAAAAACTCACCTGAGTGTCATATTTTTTTAGAAGATTTTATTTTTAAAGGTTGATCGTGGAAATAAATAGAAAACAGATTTTAAAAAGCGTTTTAGACGTTATAAAAGGTATTTCCGATAAGGACTATCAACGTAGAGTTTGGATAAACAATGAAGGCCCTGAATGGGATGACTTTGTTGAAACTGTATGTAATTTTTTCGGAGATGGTGATGAAATACTTGAACACTATCAAGACTTTGAGTTAACAGAGGATCAATATCGAATTCTCAAAATCTTTCGAGATAATTTTAGAATCTTTTCTAAAAAAAACGACTTCCCAGAGCTTTTTATAGATACTCTAGAATGGGATGAAATCACGAAAATGGCTAAAGAAGTCTTAAAGGTTTTTAACTATCAACCTAAAAAATAACTAAAGAACTTACTTAAGTTATTCAATTCTTTAAATCAAACAGAGCCCGCTAAAGTTTTAGCAGGCTCTATAAAAATAGTTCACAGTTTTGCTTAGAAGATTTTTATAGAGGTTAAGAGTGGGATTAGACAGAGAATACATATTGTTAAGCACTTTAAACAATATAAATGGGATATCAGATAAAAATTATCAACGTAGAGTCTGGATAAATAATGAAGGGCCCGAATGGGATGATTTTGTTGAAACTGTGTGCCATTTTTTTCCGGATGTAGATGGAATACTCGAACATTATAGAGAATTTGGCTTAACAGAAGAGCAATATTATTCTTTAAAAAATTTCCGGGATAAATTCGAATTATTTTCAAACGAAAATGATTTTCCAGAGCTTTTTATAGATACCCCAGAATGGGATGAGATCACGAAAATGGCTAAAGAAGTCTTAAAGGCTTTTAACTACCAACCTAAAAAATAAGCTCAAGAATCTATTCAATTTATTGAATTCTTCGAATCAAATAGAGCCTGCTAAAGCTTTAGCAGGCTCTATAAAAATATGATGATTCATTGATCTACTCAATCGATGATGGCACTAATCTCACTTTAGAAATATGCCTACGGCCCAGAAATGAAGCCTATCCATTAAAATAGTAGGACGTGCTTTGAAAAAACACAGGATTTTTATTGCGTCAAATTGAGCAGAGAGACATCTTGCAAATTATTCTAAATAATAAGTGAACATGGAAGAAAATTTTAAAAATTACATTCAAGACTTAGGACAATATTTAAAAGAAAAAGCCCGTGATGCTAAGAAAGATAAAGATTCTTCCAAATGAAAGATGGAAAAGTTTTTGATAAACATGGGAATGTCGTTCTTTCTGAATCACCAGAAGCGCATATTCCTCTTGAAGAATTCAAGATAAAGATTGATCTATGATGCTGCCAGAAGAAACAAAAAAAAATGTAATAAATCTCATCTTAAGAAGATTAACGATTATCTCTGATAAAGTATTTCAAAGAAGAGTTTGGATAGAAGGTGTTGGACCAGAATGTGATTCTTTTGATGATGCAGTTTGCGATATCATTCCACAGGTAGAAGCTGTATTAGAAGAGCGCGAACAGTTTGCATTAACACCTGTGCAATACGAAATATTGTCTAATTTTCAGAATAAATTTCAGCAATTTTCTGATGACTATGATTTTCCAGAGCTTTTCATAGATACTCCAGAATGGGATGAGATCACGAAAATGGCTAAAGAAGTCTTAAAGGTTTTTAACTACCAACCTAAAAAATAACCTCAAGAACCTATTCAATTTATTGAATTCTTCGAATCAAATAGAGTCTGCTAAAACTTTAGCAGGCTCTATGAAAATAGTTCATAGTTTTCTCCTCCTTTATCCCTTCAAGAGAACAATGAGTGTGTAATACCTACTGCAAAATTGCCTGACCTAAGTCTTGCTGCACAAGTTGCCTTCGCACATATAAAAAACCCTTTTATCACGGAAAATTTGCTTTTACCTGCAGGAGCTGGAGCACAAATAGGGGCAGATGGATGCCCTTCAGTCTGTGCAAAAAGTCATTCCTTTAACAGAAGAACTTGCTTTAGGCGTAAAGAAATCGCCTCTTTTAGAATCTCCCACAGGAAAGGTCATTAAGTATTTTGAGGGTCAACCTCACCTGCAAGCTTCTTATGATCTTCATGAAAGTGCTCAGTTGTTACTCAAACCACATACTAAAGGGTTTTTATCAGAAGTTGAAGTTAGAAAACTCATTCATGAAGCTGGTCTCCCAACTTTCCCGAAGCCGGAAGGAATCCCTGATAATTTTAGAGTTCGAATCACAGAAAAAGGCGGTGGTATGGAATATGTGCATCCTGATCATACCCATACTATTATTAGGGTAATGCCGGGAAAACCTCATAGTGAGTTTTCTTCTCAACAAACACCGTATGTCATTCAAATGATAAATGGAAACACTATGGATAAATTTGGTAATATTACTTCATTCAGATCAACAGAATCACATATTCCTTTAAATGAATTTAATTTTTCAGGTTAAGTTATGAATCTATCAGAAAAAGCTAGAAAAGATATTCTTAAATTTATTTTGGAACTTATTAGTGACATTTCAGATAAGGACTATCAAACAAGAGTATGGATAAGAGCAGAAGGACCTGAGAGTGTGGACTTCTCTGAAACTGTTTGTTATTTTAGCCAATGTGATGACGTATTGGAAAAATATAAAGACTTTGGATTAACCGAAGATCAATATCATATATTGCTAAATTTCAGTAATAAATTTCGGGCTTTTTATAGAGAAAACGATTTTCCAGAACTTTTCATAGATACTCCAGAATGGGATGAGATCACGAAAATGGCTAAAGAAGTCTTAAAGGTTTTTAACTACCAACCTAAAAAATAACTAAAGAACCTATTCAATTTATTGAATTCTTCGAATCAAATAGAGCCCGCTAAAGTTTTAGCAGGCTCTATAAAAGCATGATGATTCATTGATCTACTCAATCGATGATGGCACTAATCTCACTTTAGAAATATGCCTGGAAAGCCTCATAGTGAGTTTTCTGCTCAACACAAACCTTATGTTATCTTTAAGAAAGATGGTAAAACATTAGATAAAAATGGAAACATAGTTTCTGCCGATTCAGCAGAAGCGCATATAGCATTAGAAGATTTTTTCTATAGAGGTTAAAAATGACATTAACTAATGAAGACAGGTTTAATATATTAAATTTCCTCCTTGAGAGG
>Ga0153956_1001093_pt1 | contig 25795 bp, 28 predicted proteins | sample TSFL040MetaG_FD_104704 | JGI IMG/M metagenome (GOLD analysis project Ga0153956, IMG submission 104704) | Attine ant fungus gardens microbial communities from Florida, USA - TSFL040 MetaG | ecosystem: Host-associated > Fungi > Mycelium > Unclassified | place: USA: Florida, Wekiwa Springs... | reverse complement strand
CGGTGCTGGGGCAGGCGCCGAGCCCGTGGTCTGGCCCGGATTGCTGTTCGGAGACATCTTGCCCGGTGCCGTCGTGCCGCTGGCGGTCGTCTGCGCAGGCGGATTGCTGGCGGTGTCGGTCGGCGAGGTACTGTTCAATCCGTAAAGCACGACTCCGAGGATTGCGAGCACGGCAATCGCAAACAGTGCGATCCTGCCGCCGCCGCTCGAGCCTTCCGCCAACTCCGGATCGGCCTGCAACTCGTTGTCCAGTGCCTGACGGCGGCGCCATTCCTCCTGATTCCGCGCCAGATCGTTCGGATCCCGGTCACCAATCATGGTTGTATCCTCCTCGTTGGATGCCTTGAAAAGGCAACCGCGCCGGGGGACGCCAGTTCCGAACCGCGCGTGTTTATCCCCGCCGGATATGCGCAAGAACGGGGTTCCCGGTACCTTCAAATATGCTAACGCTTGGGAACAATTTTCCCCTTGGATTTCGCCGGGATCATCATGAAACTCACTTCTGCCGCGAGCGGCACCTTCACCATTGCGCCGACCCCTTTCCACGACGACGGCCGGATCGACGAAGGCTCGATCGATCGCCTCAGCGATTTCTATGGCGAGGTCGGCTGCTCGGGCGTCACCGTGCTCGGCATTCTCGGCGAAGCGCCGAAGCTCGACGGCGATGAATCGCTCGCGGTGGCGTCGCGCTTCATCAAGCGCGCGGGCAACAGACAGGTGATCGTCGGTGTCTCCGCGCCCGGATTTGCGGCGATGCGCTCACTGGCACGCGGTGCGATGGATGCGGGCGCGGCTGCGGTGATGATCGCGCCGGTGCCGTCGCTGCGGACCGACGATCAGATCATCAACTACTTCCGCCAGGCGGTTGAGGCGATCGGCAGCGACGTGCCGTGGGTGCTGCAGGATTATCCGCTGACGCTGTCGGTGGTGATGACGCCGGGCGTTATCAAACGGATCGTGTCAGACAATCCGTCCTGCGTCATGCTCAAGCACGAGGATTGGCCGGGGCTGGAGAAGATCACGACGCTGCGCAACTTCCAGAAGGCCGGATCGCTTGCGCCACTGTCGATCCTCACCGGTAATGGCGGGCTGTTCCTCGACTTTGAAATGGAGCGGGGCGCGGACGGCGCGATGACGGGCTACGCGTTCCCCGACATGCTGGTCGATGTCGTGCGGCTGTCGAAGGAAGGCAAGCGTGACGCCGCGCACGATCTGTTCGACGCGCATCTGCCGCTGGTACGCTACGAACAGCAGCAGGGCGTCGGCCTCGCGGTTCGCAAATATGTTTTGAAGAAGCGCGGTCTTCTCGCGTCCGACGCGCAGCGCAAACCTGCGGCGGGTCTCACGCCTGCGGCGCGGGCCGAAGTCGATTATCTGCTGTCGCGGGTGGCGAAGTTCGACAAACGCGCGGCGCTGTAAGGCGTCGCAGCCAACTCAGGTGTTGAGGTGTTGCCGGATTGCGGCGACCGAGGGGCCGACCTTCTCGATCGCCGCCGCAAGGTCTGCTGGCGAGACGTTGAGCCGGTAGGCCCAATAGCTCGTGGAGTCCTTGTCGTTCGTATCGATGGTGGCGGGCGCACGCACGCCGACATTGGCGGCGAGAACATCGGCGACCTTGGCGAGATGGATCATCGGCAGCCTCCGCCGGCAGATTATGCCAGCGGGGCATGTTTCCGAACCCGGAACTGACAGTGGCGTTAAGGAACCGTTGCGCCGCTGCCCGGGGTTTATGGTTCGGTTCACTCCTGCGGTGCAATCAAGGCGCGACGGGGCTCAGCACCTGCGCCTTTCTCCCATAAATCAGCAGGGTCGCCGTAAGGCCGCAGACGGCGGCGGCCGTCATCCACATCGCAGGCGCGGCCTTGTCGCCGGTGAGTTGAATGAGGGCCGTGGAGACGGCGGGCGTGAAGCCGCCGAACAGCGCGGTGGCGAGGCTATAGCACAGCGAGAAGCTGACGGTGCGCACGCTCGGCGGCACCACTTCCGTCAACGCCACCACCATCGCGCCATTGTAGCAGCCGTAAAGGAACGATAGCCACAGTTCGACTTCGAGCATGCGCGCGAAGGATGGATTGGCGACCAGCCACGACATCGCGGGGTAGGCGGTGACGATCGTCAGGACGGTGATGCCCGCCAGAATCGGCTTGCGGCCGATGCGATCCGACAACGCGCCCGATACCGGCAGCCAGAACAGGTTCGACAGCGCGATGGCGAATGTCACGATCAGCGAATCCGTGATCGAGAGCTTGAGCACGCTCTTGCCGAAGGTCGGCGTGTAGACGGTGATGAGATAGAACGACACCGTCGTCATCACCGCAAGCATCATGCCGAGAATGACGATGCGCCAGTTCGCGGTCAGCGAGGCAAGAATTTCGCGGATGGTCGGATGATGCTTGCGGGCGAGGAATTCCTCGGTCTCCTGCAGCTTGCGCCGGACGACGAAGATGAAAGGCACGATCAGCGAGCCGATCAGGAACGGAATGCGCCAGCCCCAGTCATGGATGGCCTGCACCGGCAGCGTGCGGTTGAGCGTGTAGCCGATCAGCGCCGCGACGATGATGGCGACCTGCTGGCTGCCGGACTGCCAGGAGACGTAAAAGCCCTTCTGGTTCGGCGGCGCGATTTCGGCCAGATATACCGAGACGCCGCCAAGCTCGACGCCTGCGGAGAAGCCCTGCAGCAACCGGCCGATCAGGACGAGGATGGGGGCGAGTACGCCGATGCTGGCGTAGCTGGGCGTGAAGGCGAGCAGCACGGTGCCGATCGCCATAATCGACAACGTGACGATCAGGCCGATGCGGCGACCGACCTTGTCGATATAGGTGCCGAGCACGATGGCGCCGAGCGGGCGCATCAGGAATCCTGCGCCGAAGGTCATGAAGGTCGCAAGCAGCGAGATGAATTCATTGTCGGAGGGAAAGAAGGCCGCCGCGATGTAGGTGGCATAGAATCCGAACAGGAAGAAATCGAACATCTCGAGGAAATTGCCGCTGGTCACGCGCAGCACGGCAACGGCCTTGGAGGAGGTGGGCTGATCCACATGGGACATGGGAGCGATCCTGAGCCTGAAGGCGGGGGGCAAAGTCTGCGCCGGTTCAGGGAGTCCCACAAGCGGGCCCGCGTTCACGCTTGGCTGAATAGCCGGGAATTCTATCGTTCCGGGGTGGTGGCGGACTGCGTCGGCGGGGAGATGTGTGTGCCTTGCGCCGGGCGGGGCGCTCATTTACTAACAGGGTCAGACGCGCTCCTAGCTCAGCTGGATAGAGCATCGGATTTCGATTCCGAGGGTCGGGAGTTCGAATCTCTCGGAGCGCGCCATTGCTCCGCTCAAACCGCCTGAACGAACTCGACGCCGATGTCGTTACCGCGCTGCCAGACGAGGCGGCAGGGGGTGAGCTTGCGCACATCCCTGGTCAAGGCGAGCGCGAGTTTGCTGCCGAGCTTGCTGCCGTTCTCGACACAGAGGCGGGCGCCGGTGGCGGACAGGTCGACCACGGTGCAGGGACGCTTGGCAAAGCCGCCGTCGAGGGTCAGCCACACGCCGAGGTGTGTTTGGTGACGTGGCTTGCGCGATTCCCGTTTGAAAACGCCCATCGATGTCTTCCTCGTGATTCAGGGTGGCTGGAGCCCCTTCTATCATGTGGAACTTTCTGAAAATTTGATCCAAAAGCCGGGTTAATCGCAGGTCTGGATACCTTTCGTTAAGCAAGCTGGCCATGGCGGCAAGCCGGAAAACCGGGGTTCTCCAGCGTTTCCATGGCCCTGCCGTCTTTGCGGCCAGCCAGCATGATTAACGGAATGCCAACACACTCCCGCCAGAGTCGTATCGTCATTTGCCGTGGTGTCCGCACGGCGGGGTGGAATCGTTTTTTCGATGCGTGGTCTGTCGGTTCTGGTTTTGGCGGCTTTGGCTGCAGGCGCTGCGCCTGCGCATGCCACGTTGCGTATCACGCGCGACCACGGCGGCTATGTCGAGGAATACAAGGCCAAGTACGAGCGCATCCGCGCCAAGGGCGAGCGCGTCGTCATCGACGGCATCTGTAATTCCGCCTGTACGCTGGTGTTCGGCATCGTGCCCAACAACAAGATCTGCGTGACGCCGCGCGCCAGTATCGGCCTGCATCAGGCCTATTACGACAAGTCGTTCACTTTCGGCATCAAGGTGACGAGCCTGGAGGGGACGTCGGAATTGATGTCCTATTATCCGCAGCCGGTGAAGGACTGGCTCCGCCGCAACGGCGGCCTCACCACCAATATGAAGAAGATCAAGAACGGACCGGATCTGTGGCAGATCGCCGATCCGTGCCCGGAAGATTTCTGATTTCCCTGGCGGTTTCACGGCGTCCTTCCCGCCTGAACGGCGGCGATGCCCCGCGTTTTCCCGTACAATCCGCTTGCCGGACCATCAAAACGCGAAAATGATGCTCCCCGACGTTTCATGAGCAAAGCAGGGCTCGCGATTTTTTGCGCAGTGGGGAGCACAATCATGATTGCCGCCTATCGTTTGCGGAGGGCCGGGGCATTCACCGCCGTTTTTATCGCGACACTCGGTGCGTCTTCCGCGCTGGCACAGCAGGCCACGGACGCGCAGCGCAACGCCGTCCGCGCCTCCTGCCGCTCGGATTTCATGTCGAACTGTTCGGGCGTGCAGCCGGGCGGGGCGGCCGCCTTTCAATGCCTGCAGCAAAATCTGGCGAAACTATCCGCCGCCTGTAAAAGCGCGGTGAGCGCGGTCGCGCCGCAGCAAGCCGAGAAACCAGCGCCCGCGCCAACGGCCGAGGCGATGAAACCCGCGCCTGTTCCACCCGCTCCGGAGAAGACCGAGGCGGCTCCCGCAAAAGAGCCGGTGGCCGTGTCTCCCGCCGTACCGAAAGCCGCTGCAAGCCCGCCGCCGAAATCCGCGCCTGCAAAGCCGAAGCCAGCGGCGGCGGCCGTAAAGCCGGCCGCATCCTCCGCGCCGCAGGCGACCGCCACGCCGCCGCTGGTGTTGCGGCCGTTGCGCCCGCGCGAGGAGGTGAGGGTGCTGCGTCTGGCCTGCAGCGACGACGCGCGCAGGCTTTGTAGTGCCGTTCAGCCCGGCGGCGGACGCATCATTCAATGCCTTGCAACTCACCCCGATGCGCTATCGGCGGGATGCAGGGATGTGCTGGGACAGTTCGCGGCGCAGTGAGGCGCTTCATAGCGTTTTCAAGCGAAGTGGAATCCGGTTCGCGTGAAGAAAACGCGTCAATCTAAAAGCGTGAAGTCTTTTTACCGTTTCATGGAAACGGTAAAAAGACTTCAGAACGTCACCACGCCACGGATCGACTGACCCGATTTCATCAGGTCGAATCCCTTGTTGATGTCGTTGAGCGGCATCACGTGGGTGATCATCGGGTCGATCTGAATCTTGCCCTGCATGTACCAGTCGACGATCTTGGGCACGTCGGTGCGGCCGCGCGCGCCGCCGAAGGCGGTGCCCTTCCAGACGCGGCCCGTGACGAGCTGGAACGGGCGCGTCGCGATTTCCGCGCCTGCGGGCGCCACGCCGATCACGATCGACTGGCCCCAGCCGCGGTGGCAGGCTTCAAGAGCTTGACGCATCACCGTGACGTTGCCGGTGCAATCGAAGGTGTAGTCCGCACCGCCGATCTGGTCCGCGCCGGATTTCGTCATGTCGACGAGATAGGGGACGAGGTCCTTGCCGATCTCCTTCGGGTTGACGAAATGCGTCATGCCGAAGCGTTCGCCCCACGCCTTGCGGTCATTGTTGATGTCGACGCCGATGATCATATCGGCACCCGCGAGCCGCAGACCCTGCAGCACATTGAGCCCGATGCCGCCGAGGCCGAACACGATGGCCTTCGCGCCGGGCTCGACCTTCGCGGTGTTGATCACCGCGCCGATGCCGGTGGTGACGCCGCAGCCGATGTAGCAGACCTTGTCGAACGGCGCGTCTTCGCGGATTTTTGCGACCGCGATTTCCGGCAGCACGGTGTAGTTCGCGAAAGTCGAGGTGCCCATGTAGTGGTGCACCGGCTTGCCTTGGAAAGAGAAGCGCGAGGTGCCGTCCGGCATCAGGCCCTGACCCTGCGTTCCGCGGATCGCGGTGCAGAGGTTGGTCTTGCGCGACAGGCAGGAGGGGCACTGGCGGCACTCCGGCGTGTAGAGCGGAATGACGTGATCGCCCTTCTTCACGCTGGTCACGCCGGGGCCGACATCGACGACGATTCCCGCGCCTTCATGGCCAAGGATGGCCGGAAACAGGCCTTCGGGGTCCGCGCCGGAGAGGGTGAATTCGTCGGTGTGGCAGATGCCGGTCGCCTTGATCTCGACCAGCACTTCACCTTCGCGCGGACCCTCAAGCTGCACGGTGGTGACTTCCAGCGGTTTCCCGGCGGCGATGGCAAGAGCGGCGCGAACGTCCATGACAAATTCCTCAGTTTTCCGTTCAATCCTGCGTCATCCCGAATTTCGCAGGGATGTCCGCCCATTTGATAGTTGCCGCATAACACAGCTTCAGGCAATCAGCGTCAATGAATCAGGATTTTGAGAAAGGGGCGGCGCGCGCGGCGCCAGCGGTGTTTGTCGTGCTGTGGAGCTCGGGCTTCATCGGGACGAAATATGCGCTGGCCGGTGCCGAGCCTCTGACCTTTCTCACCATCCGCATGCTGTATGTCTCGGTCCTGATGATCGGGATCATCGCCGTGCTTCGTCCGGCATGGCCGCGCGGCGCGGACATCGGCCACAGCATCGTGGCGGGCCTGCTGGTGCATGGGTTTTATCTCGGTGGCACCTCGGTCGCGATTTATCTCGCGGTCCCGGCGGGCCTGTCGGCGCTGGTCCCGGGCTTGCAGCCGATTCTGGTGTCGACGCTGGCCAGCCGCTGGCTGGGTGAGCGGGTGACGTGGCTACAGTGGGCGGGGCTGGTGCTGGGTCTGTCCGGCGTCATGCTGGTGTTGCACACGCGCCCGATGAGCGGCGAAGTCGGGTGGGGCTGGTTCGCCACAGGCGTTGCACTGGTCAGCATCACGCTCGGCACGCTCTATCAGAAGCGCTTTTGCAGCAAGATCGACTGGCGCACCGGGAATTTTATTCAGTTCATGGCGAGCGCCGTGCTGTATGCGATCGGTGCGTTTCTGTTCGAGACTCGCGAAATCGTCTGGAATAAGGAATTCATCCTCGGCGTGAGCTGGCTCGTGGTCGCGCTGTCGATCGGCTCGATCAGCGTGCTGTACTGGCTGATCCGCCGCTCCGCTGCGACGCAGGTCGCGAGCCTGTTCTATCTCGTGCCCGCGACCACGGCGCTGATGGCTTACGTCTTGTTCGATGAGCGGCTGGACCATCTCGGCATCGTCGGCATGGCGATCTGCGCCGCCGGTGTTTTTCTGGTGAATAAGCCGGAGCGGAAGCAGGAAGTCTCGCCGGGCAGCTAGCCTGCGGTTGTGGAGCGTCGTCCGCGTCGGGAAAGGCCAAAGAAAAAGGGACGCCGGAGCGTCCCTTTTTTGTGTCGATGGTCGCGCCGTTACTTCGGCTGCTCGACGATGCGGAAGTAGGGCTTTGGCGACTTCCAGCCCTTCGGAAACTTCTTCTTGGCTTCCTCTTCCGGCACTGCGGCGGAGAAGAACACGTCGTCGCCCTGTTTCCAGTCCGACGGCGTCGAGACGCCGTGCTTGGCGGTAAGTTGCAGCGAGTCGATGATGCGCAGCACTTCCTGCCAGTTGCGGCCGGTGCTCATCGGATAGATCAGGACCGTCTTGATGGTCTTGTCCGGCCCGATGACGAAGATGTTGCGCACGGTCTGGTTATCGACCGGGGTGCGCTTGCTGGCGTCGCCCGAGGTGCTTTCCGGCAACATGCCGTAGAGCTTGGCGACCTTGAAGTCGACGTCGGCGATCAGCGGATAGTTCGGTGCGACGCCCTGGGTCTCCTCGATATCCTTGGCCCAGAGGTGATGCTTGTCGGTCGGGTCGACGCTGATGCCGATCAGCTTGATGCCGCGCTTGTCGAACTCCGGCTTGAGGCGGGCGACGGCACCGAGCTCCGTCGTGCAGACCGGGGTGAAATCCTTCGGGTGGGAGAAGAACAGGCCCCAGCTGTCGCCGAGCCATTTGTGGAAACTGATGTGGCCTTCGGTGCTGTCCGCTTCGAAGTCGGGGGCCTTGGCACCAATCGATAAAGTCATCGTCACGTCCTCATGTCGTGGGTTCTTGAAAGACCGCTTCGATATAGGCCTATCGCCACATGAACGGAATGGCGCGGAAAAAAGGACAATATCCTTCTTCCGGGCCGCTCATCGGAGCAAAGCCATTCTCACGATGCGTGACAATTTGAAACAACACGACTGCGCGTTTTGATTCAAATGCCCCGAATTAGCCGCGACGCCGCCCCACGTCCGCCTAGCCGGTTTGGGAAATGAACCTTGTGGCTGGTGAGTGTGACCGAAAAGCACCCCCGGCGACTCAATGAACGCCAGCCAGCCGTTCATTAAGGTAACGTTAAACTCCGTGCGCAAATGCTACGGAAAGTACCCAGTGAGTTTGTGTCATGTCTATCCAGGACAACCCTGCCGATCTCTCCGAACTCATCCGTCAGGTTGAGACCCTCCAAGACGAAGCCGCCCGAGCTTCTGCCGTCAGCGCCCTGCACATGGTACGGGACGGGGTCATCACTGGCGAAGGGCCGACCACACAGGGCCGCATTCATTTCTCCCGTTCGCTCGATGCCGACGATGCTGCCTGGTGCGCGCGCATCCTGACCGCTGCGGGCGTGCGTGACCTTCCGGTCAGCCGCGCGGAAGTCGAGACGCTTTTCCAGATCGGCGAAGCCGCCGCGGACCGCTCCGATGACGGCCTGTTCGACGATCTTCTTGCCAAGGCGGTGGTGCATCACGCCGCCTCCGCATCCGGCCTGCCGGTGCCGCCGCGCTCTGTCGCGCTGCAGCCCGCGACTGCGATCGAGAGCTGGGCACCGACCACGGCCGTGGGCGTCAATGTCGAGGTGCTGGAATGGATCGCGACCCAGATGCGCGGCAAGCGTCGCAGCAATCGCGTGCTGCAAACTCTGGTAGCCTGCCTGATCGGCGCGGCGACGCTGCCGCTGGTGGCCTCGCTTCCCGCGATGATCGATCTCGCGGCGTAAGCTTCGCATCGTCCTGAATAAGAAAAACGCCGGATCGGCTCAGCCGCTCCGGCGTTTTTTTATACACCCGCCAAAGAGCGGAGCGATCAGCGCGGCGCGAGTTTACTCAGAATTGTCATGTGCAGGCATAGCCCGTCAAAGACGGGCGTGAACGCTCTTACGCTCCGCGCATCCATCTAAAAAAGCAGTTTCAGGAAGATGGATTGCCGGGTCAAGCCCGGCAATGACAGGCCTTGTTTCCATCAGACGTGAAAGTATTTTAGCGCGCCGCGTCGGCGTGCTTCTTGTCCGGCTTGGCCGCGGTAGCGTCGGTTGCGTCGAGCCCGAGCGTGCGGCCCGGGAAGCCCGCGACATCGAAGTAGCGCTGGCCGAGAACGCGCTGGTACTGCACCACGGTGCGCAGTCCGTTATCGCCGGGCTTTGACATCAACCGGCTGGTGACGGCGGCCTTGGGCGTGATGCCGTTCGGAATCGCTTCCGACAGGACACGGCCCATCAGTCCGCCGTTGGCGGTCGAACGCAGGCCGAGGATCTGCGCGATGGTCATGCCGATGTCGGCATTGCTGGCGGGCAGGGTGTCGACATAGCCGGTTTTGAAGTCGGGCCCGATCGCGGCCATGAAGTTCATGGTGTCGGCGCGGCTGAAATTGCCGTGCATGCCCTGACCCTGCTGCAGGCGGGTGTCGCAGACCGTGACGCCACACAGCAGCGGATCGCCGCAATCGGTGGCGTAGGAATGGAAGTTGATGACGATCGCCGGATGCGGCGTCGCGCCCGAGCCCTTCAGGTTGATCGCGGACAGAGGCAGCGTGCCGGGAATGCGGCCAAGCTCGTCATGCACGAACAGGCCGCTGACGTAGTCCTGCTTCAGCAACGCCTCGACGATCTTGCGTGCCAGTACTTTGTTGGGCTTCTTGCCCTTCTTGCCGATGCCGGGAACGTAGACGAGGTCCGAGCCGCCATTGGCGGCGACGATCACGTCGGGCTTGGCGGGGTTCTTGCCGATCAGGCCGTTGCCGAGGTGAGGGTAGGTGTTTGCCGCGACCGGCTGGTTCTTGTTGTCCGGGTCGTTGAGCGGAAGATCGAGCGCCTTGGCGAGATCGAGCGCGACGAAGCCCGGCGGCAACTGGCCCTTGGGAACGCCCTTATATTCATCCTTCGTGGAAGAGCTGGTCTTGCTCTCCTTCGAGATGGTCGAGAAGCCGTGGTCCGCCGCGACGACGATGTTGGTGCTCTCCTCGAGGCCGAGATCCTTCAGCGCCTGCCGGAGCTGGGCGAGGTTGTTGTCGGCGTTCTTGATCGCCGCGAGCGAGGTCGGGCCGTTGATGCCCGGCGTCAACTGACCGAGGCTGTCGCCCTGATTGTGCTGCGTGCCGTCGGGGTCGCGCGACCACAACACGAGCACGAACGGCTTGTTGCGCGTCTTGAACATCGGCAGCACGGCCTTGGTCACCACATCGGTGAAGTATTGCTGCTGATCGACATTGGCGACGGTGGTGCCGGGCTTCTCGGCGTTACCGGCCTTGCCGTTCTCGCCGCGCGTGGGGGTCTTTACCGGCAAATTGGCGGCTTCGAGCGCTTTCCTGATTTCGTCGGAAAGCGGAATGCCGAGATCCTTGCCGTCCTTCGATGCGCCGGTCTGATCGTCGATGACGATGGTTTTCGCGCCGCTGCGTTCAGTGTGGTCGAACATCAGGGTCGGGCCGAGCTTGCCGATCGCGGCGGTGGAAAAACCCTCGCGGCGCGCGGCGGAAAGGATCGTTTCCTCGTTGAGATAGTTGCCACCGAAATGGTCGTCGACATCGCCGAGTACCGGATCGTTTTCCAGGAACGGTGTCATCGAGCCGTGCGCGGCGCCGACCGGATAGCCGGAATAGATGGTGTTGCTGTAGACGCCGGTGTCGCCGAGATAATGGCCGGTCGCCATCCCTGATGAGTTCGGCATGGTGAAGGTCGGGAACAGGGAGTGGGGGTTCTTGAAATTCACGCCCGCGTCGCGCAGCGCCGCCATGGCGGGCGCGGTGTCCGGGGTGACCTTCAGCGCCCGCAGGCCGTCCGGCACGAACAGGATCAGATTGTGCGGCGTGGCGTTGGCGGCATGGCTTGCGGAGGAAAAGGCGGGCAGAAGACAAGCAATGGCAAGGCTGAGCGGCAGCGAAACGCGGGCGCGCATGACGTTCTCCTGATGGGATGAAAACAAGCGCGTCCGGTGTAGTTTCTCTCTATGACAGTCTTGTTACAGGCGCCCAGCCTCGCACAGAACAACGGGACCGCTGATGACGCGAACGATCAGGCATTTTCTTATTCATGGCCGGGTGCAGGGTGTCGGCTTCCGGGCCTGGGCGCAGGACACAGCCGAACAATGGGGTGTGGAAGGTTGGGTGCGGAACCGGCGGAGTGGCGAGGTCGAGATGGTGGTCGCCGGTTCGCCGCAGGCGGTCGCCGCGATGGTTGAGGCATGCCGCGAGGGGCCGTCCTTTGCCCGGGTAACGAGGGTCGATGAGCGGGAGGCGGGGGAAGACGAGTTACGGCTTCGCGGGGCGGTGGACGGCTTCGCCGGTTTGCCGACTGTTTAAGGATGACACGATCGGCCGATCACACCGCCAGCACGATCTTGCGGAAAGCTGCCGCGATGGTGCGAAGCGCGGCAAGCTGTGTCGCGTCGCTCACGCGCGAATAGAGCATCACCTTCGACTTGCCGAGTTTCGGCAGTTTATAAGTTGCGCCGATATCGATCAGGCCGGGCGGCGCGATGCGGCGGGCCAGTGTCGCTATGCCGAGGCCCGCTTCGGCCGCGGCGACGACGGCCGTGACGCCGCCGCCGATGAAGGTTTCCGTCCATGGCAGCCTCGCTCTGTCGAGCGCGCGCACCGCGAGGGCGCGCACGCCGCAGGATGGCGCGAGTGTCGCGATGGGAAGCCGTTCGCCTGCGGCCCATTTGAACGATGGTGCCGCGAACCAGCCGAACTCGTCCTCGGTCAGTTTCTCGCCGCCGCGATGGCTGCCCTCCGGCCGCACGATCACTGCATCGAGCGTGCCCGCATCGAACGCGTCGAGCAGGTCGCGCGAAAAGCCGATCTGCACCGTGATCGTGAGTGACGATGACAACGACCGCAACCGCTCCATGATGGGCACCAGTTCGGGACCGGCGGCGTGATCGCTGAAGCCGAGCGCAAGCTGCTTGCGGACAGCCTGTGAGTCGTTCAACGCTCGGTCGTGCGCATCGATCAGGGCCTTGGCGCCTTTCTGGAAAGTGATTCCTTCCGCCGTCAGGCGGACGGCGCGGGGCGAGCGCTCGACGAGGCGCCTGCTCAGCGTCGCCTCCAGCCGCTGCAGTTTCATGCTGACGGCCGCCTGCGTGGTGCCGAGCACTTCTGCGGCGCGGGTGAAGTTCTGCAACTCCGCCACCAGCAGAAAGGCCCGGACGGTTTCGATATCGAGCGTGCTCATCACATCATCACAAATGGTTATCATTGATATCAATATAGATAAGATACCAAAATCATGAGTGCAGGTCTAGTTTCCGGGTGTCAGCAAGGCTCAGCATCAAGGAGACAGGCCATGCCCCTCGTCACCGTTCAGTATTCATCGACCGGGGACGTTCCTCCCGCGAAGGCGGAGATCGCCGCGGCCGTCAGCGAATTGTCGTCGGATATCCTGCACAAGGACCCGAAGGTGACTGCGATCATCGTGCAGGCGGTCGAGGCGTCCGATTGGTTCGCCGGTGGCCGCTCGCTCGCCGAGCAGAAGCTCGCGAGCGTCTGGCTCGATATCCACATCACCGACGGCACCAACAGCAAGGACGAGAAGGCCGAGTTCATCGCGGCGGCGTTCAAGCGGTTCGGCGAACTGCTGGGGCCGTTGCACACCGAGAGCTACGTGCACGTCCATGAGGTGCGTGCGGACGCCTACGGCTTTGGCGGGCTGACGCAGGAACGGCGCTACATCGCAAAGAAACTATGGATTCCGCCGTATCAGTTGGCGGTGTGAGAACGCGGGCCGGCGCACGGGATAGTTCGGGAAAGCCGATGGCTGTCCCGAATATTTTCGCGATCCGGATTATTGTTGCACGGATGTCCGTTTGGAGTAGATCATTTCAGCCATCGTCAATGGGAGAGCCTATCTATGTTCAGCCACATCGTGGTCGGTTCGAATAACGTCGAAGCGTCCAAGAAATTCTACGATGCCATCTTCACCGCTGCCGGTGGCGCGGCCGGAACGGTCGATGCCAAAGGTCGCGTCGCGTATACCGACGGCAACGTGCGCTTCCTGATCACCAAGCCGATCAACGGCGAGCCCGCGACCTTCGCCAATGGCGGCACCATCGGTCTGAGCATCGCGAGCCCGGCCATGGTCGATGCATGGCACGCGGCGGGCATCGCGAATGGCGGCACCACGGTGGAAAATCCGCCGGGTGTGCGCGAGTCGGGCGGCAAGAAGGTCTATCTCGCCTATATGCGCGATCCGGACGGCAACAAGCTCTGCGCCCGGGCGTCGTATCCAGGCTAAAGATCGCGCCTTTTAACCCGCCGTTTCCGGCAGGGCCGCATTGAGGGTGCCGAACACATCCTCGAACGCCTGCCGGAGCGCGATATCGACATCGTGCATCGTCACCGGCAGGCCGAGATCGGCGAGGCTGGTGACGCCGTAGCGGGGGTCTTCGATCCCGCACGGCACGATGCCGGTGAAATGCGCAAGCTCCGGCTCGACGTTGATGGCGATGCCGTGCAGCGACACCCAGCGCTTCAGCCGCACGCCGATCGCGGCGATTTTGTCCTCGTAACCGTCGCCTTTCTCGGGGCGCTTTACCCAGACGCCGACGCGATCCTCCCGTCGCTCGCCGCGCACATTGAAGGCGGCCAGCGTCGCGATGATGAGTTGTTCGAGATTGGCGACATAGGCGCGCACGTCCGGCCGCCGCCGCTTCAGGTCCAGCATCAGATAGACCACGCGCTGGCCGGGGCCGTGATAGGTGAATTGTCCGCCGCGTCCGGTGGCGAACACCGGAAAACGGGCATCGACGAGGTCGCCGGGTTTCGCGCTGGTGCCGGACGTATAAAGCGGGGGGTGCTCCAGGAGCCAGACGAGTTCCGGCGCGGTGCCGTCGGCAATCGCCGCCGCCCGCGCCTCCATGACGGCGAGCGCATCCTCGTAATCGACCAGCGAATCCGTCACGCGCCATTCGACGGCGTCGCCGGATGCGGCGGAAAAGGATGATGTGGCAAGGGTATCGCGCAAATTAACCATTCATTCACCATAGCGTGGTGATCTGGGAAAAGCAGTCTTTCCGGGTCGGGTACAGTGGCGACAATCGATAACGTTTCCGTCGATCTCATGGTGGTTCTCGGGACCACCAAGATGCCGATTCATCAGGTCATGCGGCTGAGCCGCGGGGCCATCATTGAGCTAGATGCCACCGAGCAGGACGAGGTCAAGGTGCTGGCCAACAATCTGCCGGTTGCCTCCGGGTCGGTGATCGTGAATCGCAACCGCATTGCCGTCGAGGTGAAGCGGATGCTGCCGAAAACGGCGGATCAGCGCTAATGCGGGATGGCCTCCGGGGCTGTTTGCCAGGCCATTTCGGTCAAAAGGCCCAGATTTTAGGGGCCTTGAGAGAAATATGCAGGACTGTGGGCTGAGCCGGTGTAAGCCCTTGTTTCCGCATGATCCATTTGTTACATCGGCGGCCGTGACGGGGCCGCTTCGGCCCGCCGGGGCTTCGTTCCGGGATCAGTCGCAAAGCGCTCGTGGCGGAATTGGTAGACGCGCTGCCTTGAGGTGGCAGTCCGTAACAGGGTGGGGGTTCGAGTCCCTCCGAGCGCACCATACAAAATTCCCATTGATTTGACTGGTATTTTCCGGCTTTCGCCTTCATTTTGCGATGAGTGGGGATCGTTCCGGTTTGGTCTGTGAAAGGCTTGATCGCGATCCGGCGGGCAGGTGCATGGACATGGCCGGTTTCAAAATTCTCGAATTGCGCATCGGCTGCCCCAAGCCGCTTGGGGATTCGGGGGCGCTCAGCGCCATCGACAGGCACAAGGTCGATGGCGCGCTTGTGGCCGGGCCCCTGGGTCTCGATGGAGACGAGCAGGCGGACAAAAAACATCACGGCGGCCCGGACAAGGCGATCCACGCCTATGCGGTGACGCATCTGCCCGGCTGGGCGGACGAATTGCCCGCACAGGCGGAGCATTTTGGTCCCGGCGCGTTCGGGGAAAATCTCGTCATCGAAGGCGCAAGCGAAGCCGACATCTGTCTCGGCGATCGCTGGCGCATCGGCTCGGCGCTGGTTGAGGTCAGTCAGGGCCGCCAGCCGTGCTGGAAGCTGAATTGGCGTTTCGAAGTGAATGACATGGCGCGCCGCGTGCAGGAGAGCGGGCGCACCGGCTGGTACTTTCGCGTGATCGAGCCGGGACTGATTGCGGCAGGCAACCGGGGCACGCTGGAGGCGCGGCCGCATGGTGCGTGGACGCTGATGCGCACATCGCATTTGCTCTATCACGACAGGATGAATCGTGAGGCGCTCACTGAGCTTGCGCGGTTGCCCGGCCTGCCAGACAACTGGCGGCGTCTGGCGGAAGCACGATTGTCGTCGGGCAAGACTGAAGACTGGTCGCGCCGCCTCGGCGTGTTGTAACGGGCAGTCGCTGCGCGCGGATCAGTTGCCGCGCCGCCAGAGTTCGACCGCATTGCGCATGTTGCGCGCGGCAAACAACAGCGCCACCACGCCGCGCGTGAGCGTATCCGAGGAATAATGAAAATCCTGGATTGCGTGCAGTACGCCGTGCTTGCCGATAAGCCCCTTCTTGAACTGCCTGATGCCCGGATCGCCGGGGAGACCCAGATCGTACCATTTGACGTTTGAATTCTCGCGCAGCCAGCACAGCACGCTCCATTGCAGCGCATAGCCCGCCTTCAATTCCGTCGCGTGGTCGTTGGTCGCGCCGAACACGTAATAGGCGACGTCGCCGTTCACCGAGAAAGCGAGACCGGCGACGGGCTTGCCCTCGTGATAGGCGAGGGCGACGCGCATCTGCATCCGCTGCGGCAGGTTGGTGAACTGCGGCATGAGGTCGACGAATTTCACGCCCGGATAGATCAGGTGCTTGCGTTCGACCATGTCGGCATGGAGGGCCTGGAACGTCGCGGCGTCCTCTGCACTGCCGCCGATGCGGATTTCGAGATTGTTGGCGAGCGCGGTTTTCAGGTTGCGGCGCCATTGCTGGCTGAAGCTCTTGCGCTGGTCGTCCTCGCTGAGCGAGGAGTCGACGATATAGAACGACAGATCGGTGGTGTCTTTCGGCTGCAGCCCCATCTCGGCGAGGATCTCCGCCTCGAGCGGATAAATGTCGGGATGCGCGCGCGGACGCACGATCAGATGCAGTTTGCGGCGGGTGCAGTATTCGTCGATCAGCGCCTGGATCGCCGCCTTGTAGCGTTCGCGGTCGAGAGGTTCTCCGGCCCGGCGCCAGAACGGCCCGAACCGCACCAGTGCCAATCCGCGGCCCACCATCGGCAAGGTGTAAATCCCGACGCGGGCACCGAACACCGGCTCGCCATTCTGTGTCGCGAGCAGATGGCTGTCGGTTTCGCCGCGCTGTCCGCTGCCGAACAGGGCGCTCTGCTCATAATGGATGTCGGAAAAGCGGGCGAGGGCCGCGTGCCAGTCGGTATCGGACAGGCTGTCGGCCTGAATATGCAGATCGTTGTCCGCCCGGTGGTTCGGGGAAAAATGTTGGATCGCCGCGGTACGCATGGACATCTACATCCGATGTTTGAACGAGGTGGTTGCGGGCATGAGAGTCGTTTCGCTGGGCGCGATCAGTTGCCGCGCCTCCAGCGCTGTACGGTGTTGCGCATGTTGCGCGCGGCAAACATGAGGCCCACCACGCTGCGCGCCACAACATCGGGGCAATAGTGAAATTCCTGAAGCGGCAGCAGCATGCCGCGCTTGCCCGCGAGGCCCTTCTTGAAGTGCTTGATTCCGGGATCTCCGGGGCCGCCGAGTTCGTACCACTTCACATTTGAATTCTCGCGCAGCCAGCGCAGCACGTTCCATTGCAGCGCATAGCCTGCGTTCAGTGCGGTCGCGGTATCGTTGGTCGCGCCGAACACGTAATAGGCGACGTCGCCGTTGACCGCGAAAGCGAGACCGGCGACGGGCTTGCCTTCGTGATAGGCGAGCGCCACGCGCAGGCGCATCTGTTGCGGCAGATTGGTGAGTTGCGGCATCAGATCGACGAGATTGATGCCCGGATAGACAAGGTTCTTGCGTTCGACCATATCGGCGTAGACGGCCTGGAACGTCGCGACGTCCTCTGCATCGCCGCCGATGCGGATCTCGAGATTATTGCCGAGAGCGGATTTCAGGGTGTAACGCCAGCGCTTGTCGAAGCTCTTGTGCTGTTCGTCCTCGCTGAGCGAGGCGTCGACGACGTAGCGCGCAAGTTCGGTGGTTTCCCCGGCGTGCAACCCCATTTCGGCGAGAATCTCCGCCTCAACGGGATAGATGTCGGGATGCGCGCGCGGACGCACGATCAGATAGAGCTTGCGGCGCGTGCAGTATTCGTCGACCAGCGCCTGGATCGCCGCCTTGTAGCGCTCGCGATCAAGTGGCTCTCCGGTCCGGCGCCAGAACGGCCCGAAGCGCACCAGCGCAAGGCCACGGCCCACCACGGGCAAGGTGTAAAGCCCGACGCGCGCGCCGAACACCGGCTCGCCATTCTGCGTCGCGAGCAGATGGCTGTCGGTTTCGCCGCGCTGTCCGCTGCCGAACAGGGCGCTCTGCTCATAGTGAATGTCGGAAAAGCGGGCGAGGGCTGCGTGCCAGTCGGCGTCGGACAGGCTGTCGACCTGGAGATGCAGATCGTTATCCGTCCGATGGTTCGCGGAAAAATCTTGGGCCGCAGCGGTGCGCATGGACGTTTTCATCCGATGTTTGAATGGCGTGTCTCCGCGCACACTAGCAACCTTCACGTTATCGTTCGGTGAAGCCTGCGGTTATCCTTAAAGGCTGCATGTGAATGCATGGTGCGAAAGTGCTGGCATGGAACCGCTTTTCTCGAATGCCAAGGGTCGCGTTAGTTATTCGTTAACCAGCGCCGCGCAGCATCTCTCTCAGATGGCGGTGGAATCGGAATTTGAGCCGACAGCTGCATGACAGAGCCGCATGGCGTAACGCCCGTGCGGCTCTGTCATTTTCCAGGATATGCCGACGCTATGTTTCAGCCGCGTGAGCGGGATTCCGGCGCGTTCGCTTCAGGGCGAGTGCGGGGCTTGGAATGCTGTGATTCTGGGCGGCGATGCGATGCATGATGCCGAGAGCGCTATTGATGATGTGCTCGTCATGTTCGGCCGCATACGCAGCGTAAGCGGGCATGAAGAACTCCGGCGCATCTTCGACCACATGAAGCTCGCCATTCTTCACATACGGAAGAACCATTCGGGCAGGGAAGTAGCCCGCGCCGCCGCTTTTCAGAATGTTCTGCAAGCCAAGCCAGCCGATGTTCGCGACAAGACGGGCTCCGGTGAAATCGGGGAAGCACGTATTGTGGCGCGTATAAAATTCCGGCCCCCAATCGACATACACATAATCGGATTGCGGGTGGGGAGGCCTGTCCGGCGAACTCGCGACCATCACCAGACGCTCTTCGAATAATTTCTGAATCTTGAGGCCGGGGCGGCTTTGCGGCGTGTACATCACGCCGATGTCGAGGCGGCCTTCGATCAGTCCCTGCATGATCTCCGGCTCGATTCCGCTTTCCGCCCGAATGGAGATCGTCGGATTGCATCGCTGCATTTCCGGTAGCCATTCGAGCAGGAATTCCTCCCAGAGGCCGATGCGGCCGCCGATCGCGAGCGCCCCGCTGAATCCGGCGGGCAAGCCCACATCATGCCGCGCGAGTTCGACGGTCCGGACCAGCGTCGCCGCATGACGCTGAAACTGCCGTCCGGCGGCGGTGAGGGTGGTGCCTGCTTTGTTGCGAACAAAGAGCACGCAGCCGAGATGCTCTTCGAGTGCATGAATGCGCGTGCTGACCGTGGACTGGCTCACATGGAGCTGTTCCGCGGCATTCACGAAACTTCCCGACGTCACGACGGTGAGAAAGGTTCGCGCAAGTTCGGTGTCCATTGTTCGTCCGCTGGCTTCGTTGCATGGCCATTCACGGACAATCGGGCCGTTTTGTCAAAGCGATTTCGTAGCAAATCGATAGGTCGGCGTTGTTTCGTCGCAAGCAGCGGCGGGGTGCGACTTCGCCTTATTGATAAGAACCCTCCGCGCGGCCGCACTTTCTCGGGCCGATCAATAAAACCATTGTGCCGCAGCGTGATTTTTCTCTCCCGAAATTCATATCGACAATGTCGATGGCCAGCTACGGCATTATTCGTTTGTCAAAAACACGCACGCAAACGGAAATACCGTCTGACTCGAAGCCAATAATTGAATGCGATCGGGCAACGTCCCAAGGGAGGGGGAATACAATGGCTGAGATAATGCATGCGCCTGAGACTTATGCGAAGGCGTGGCTGCCTTTTCTTGATCGAACACGAACAATCGCGAAGCCTGGCTACAGCCGCTGGATGATTCCGCCCGCGGCGCTTTGCGTCCATCTTTGCATTGGCCAGGCTTACGCGTTCAGCGTCTTCAACCTGCCGATGACCAAACTGCTCGGCATCACCCAATCCGCGCCGGGCGACTGGAAGCTCACCGAACTCGGCTGGATATTTTCCATCGCCATGCTGTTTCTCGGCATCTCGTCGGCGGTGTTCGGGCGCTGGGTCGAAGAGGGCGGTCCACGCAAGGCGATGTTCACCGCGGCGATCTGCTGGGCGAGCGGCTTTCTGATTTCGGCGGTCGGCATTCATCTGCATACGCTCTGGCTGATCTATCTCGGCTACGGCGTGATCGGCGGTTGCGCGCTCGGCATCGGTTACATCTCGCCGGTTTCCACGCTGATGAAATGGTTTCCTGACCGTCCCGGCATGGCGACGGGCATGGCGATCATGGGCTTCGGCGGCGGCGCGATGATCGCTTCGCCTCTGTCTGTCTGGCTGATGGGCAAGTTCCACACCGCGAGCGATGTCGGCGTGTTCAACACCTTCATCGTGCTTGGCTGCGTCTATTTCTTCTTCATGATGATGGGCGCGCTGATCGTGCGTGTGCCGGCCGAGGGTTGGAAGCCGGAAGGGTTCGCTCCCGAGGCGGTTGCTGCCAAGAAGCTTGTCACGACCAACCATGTGTTCGTGTACGACGCGATCAAGACGCCGCAGTTCTGGCTGGTGTGGACCGTGCTGTTCCTCAACACCACGGCGGGCATCGGTGTGCTCGGTCAGGCATCGGCCATGAGCCAGGAAATGTTCCCCGGCCACATCACCCCGATTGCGGCTGCCGGTCTCGTCGGCCTGATGAGCCTGTTCAACATGGGCGGCCGTTTCTCGTGGGCCTCGCTGTCGGACTATATCGGCCGCAAGAACACGTACTTCGTATACATGTGCCTCGGCTTCGTGCTGTACATCACCGTGCCTTATGCGGGCGGCAGCGGCAACGTCGTGCTGTTCGTCTGCTGCTTCCTCGTGATCGTCAGCATGTATGGCGGCGGGTTCTCGACCGTCCCGGCCTATCTGCGTGACCTGTTCGGCACGCGGTATGTCGGCGCCATTCACGGCATCCTGCTCACCGCATGGTCGGCGGCGGGCGTCGCGGGTCCGGTGCTGATCAACTACATCCGCGAGTACAACGTCACGCACGGCGTGCCGAAAGCGCAGGCCTACAACACCACCATGTACATCATGGCCGGATTGCTGGTGATCGGTTTCATCGCCAATGCCTGCGTCAAGGCGGTGGACAAGAAGTATCACATGAAGAACACCGCGGCCGCCAAGGAGACGGCTCCCGATGGCGTGCCCGCCAGAGGCTAGACGTCCATCACGGGATGCGAGCGGTTCTGCTCAGGCCGCTCGCGTCCAACCGATCATTGATGCGTATTTCTCGTCATCGGCAGTCACTGCCGATCAATTCAAGGGATCTGACATGGAACAGGCCGAACACAAGACCAGCCCCATTTCACTGATATTGGCATGGGGCTTCGTGGGAATTCCGCTGCTGGCGGGCGTCAGCCAGACGCTCATCAATGCGATGAAGCTCTTCAACTGAAAGCCACGATCGGAGACGCGGCCAAGCCTTGCGTCTCCGTTTATCTGGTCAAGTCCTGACCTGATCGGATGTCGAACCGACCGAGTACTTCTACCCCACCTGACCAGCCCCTAGCGGGTTGGTCATTTTTTATGTGCGGCGTCTTGTCGGCTGCGGCGCGTCCATGAACGGGAACCTTTTCAACGCCGTGCCGGTTAGCCCGGTTTGGCGAAGAAACAGGAGCCTCCGATGTCGGTAGCCAAGGTCGTCGAAATCACGTCTTTGTCGAAGAAGAGCTTCGAGGATGCAATTACCGAGGGCATCAAGCGCGCGGCCAAGACGATCACCAATATTGAAGGTGCATGGATCAAGGAGCAGAAGGTTCAGATCAAGGACGGCAAGATCGTCGGCTTTCGCGTGAACATGAACCTGACGTTCGTCCTCGACGACTAGCGGAGGACAGGGATCACTCCCGCACGTCCTGCAGCGCGATCGTCGCGCCTTGCGCGCGCGCCATCGTGGCGAGCATGCAGCCCTCGCAATAGCGGCGATCCTTATAGTCGATCCAGTTGTGCGCGAAGATGCGGTCGGTCGGGATGCCGTAGCGTGCCTGCAACACGCGGACGAGAATTCGCCATGCCTCGATCTGCGCTTCCGTCACCGGCTTGCGGACGTTGGGGTAGTTGCCGGTGAATTCGACGCCGATCGAATTGTTGTTCGGCGTCAGGCGAAAGGTGTCGCTGTTGTCGATGAACTTGTTGTCGTTACGGTTGCCGCCGAGCCGCACATGCTTGGGCGTCGCCCATTCGCCGACCGCCCAGTAGACGGTGCCGTCGGTCTCCACCCAGATCGTCGCGCCGATGCCTTCGGGATTGCGCGCCTGACGCAATGCGCCGCGATAGGCCGAGCCGGGCGGGCCTTCCGTTCGATGCACGACGATGTTGTGCCAGAGGTTGGCGTCGGCGCGGTCGCCCCACGGCACCAGCCAGACCATGTTGAGGCCGGGAATGTCGGGCGTGCCGCTTTGACGCGCGAGGGTTTCGAGAGACGGAGCGGGTTCAGGCAACGAAGCAGACTGTGCCGCGAGTGGGGAACTCCCGGCGATGAGACATGCGACGATCAGAACGAAGCGAACCACCTGGCTCCATCCGGCAAGAGTGACCTGACGGAAAGCCTAATGAGAGTGCGGAGCCAGCGATAGATGCACGCAGGACACAACGGATAGAAAAATCCGGAATCAGAAGCGAGCGTTCAGCCGCGTCTTATTCGCGCGGCAACGCCGAGGCCGATTTGCGATACGGCGAGTTGGGCGTGTCCTCGCCGAACCGGAACGAGGCGGACGATGACGACAGGAGCGCCGACGTCGCGTCCTGTGCATCTGCGTCCTTATGCACATTCCACCACAATGCGCTGATGTCGCCCTTGCGTGATGTCTGCATCATCGCCGGGACTGCGGCCATCGCGGCTGCCTTGCCTGCGGCGCGCGGCGGCTGAGGAGCGAAGCGGAAACGCATGCCGTCGGCAGCCGCCATCACCGGCTCGACCGGATGCAGGCGCCATTGCCACGGCGCGGTCGGCGTCTTCGGCATGTCCTTCGTGGCAGGCACGACATGCACGATGCGATAGCCGCGCGCCTTCAACTCGCGCAGGATGTCCGGCAGCGCCTTTTCGGTGCGGGCCTGAATGTCGTGCAGCAGCAGCACGCCGCGGCCTTTGGCTTCGAGGCGGCTGATCGCAAGCTGCGTTACGCGCGCGGGCGAGATGCGGTGCCAGTCGTCGGCGGGGAAGTCCGCGCTCCAGGTCTGGATGCCCTTGGAGGTCAGATAGTCCTCGACCTCGGCGGAGCGCAGCAGGCCGGGAATCCGCAGGAACGGCGCGACCTGCGACGGATCGCCGAGGACTGCGGTTGCCGAGGCGATACCGCCGTCGATCTCGGCCTTGTTCTGCTCGATCGACATCCGGTTCATCCGCAGCGGATGGTTCTGCGTATGCGTGCCGATGGTGTGGCCTGCGTCGCGAACGGCGCGTAGTTCCTGCGGATAGGCGCTCGCCATCTGCCCGACGACGAAGAAGGTCGCCTTGACGCATTGGGCGGCGAGGGTGTCGAGGACCGGCTTGGTATGCTTCGGCAGCGGGCCGTCGTCGAACGTCAGCACCACTTCATGATCGTTGAGCGGTAGCGTCTCGGGGTATTGCATGGTGCCGATGCGCGGATGCTCGGTGGGATCGACCACCAGCGTGCGCGAGGTGCCGAGCGCATCGGGATGGCCGGGGCAGTCGGCGGCGTGCGCAAGCGATGCGGCGGTCAGCGCGAGCAGGGTGGCGGCGGTGCGGAGAATGAAGGAGCGCATGGAATGGCCGTAGCGGATTTGTCAGAATCGGAACAGGGTGGATGGCTTCGATGAAAGGCGGGTTAATCGGCGGCGCGGCCGGTGGTTGGCGTTGAGGTGGTGCCGCCCGCGGGTATCACGTGCACCACCTTGTAGCCGTTCTCTTTCAGGTAGCGCAGGAAGGCGGGCAGCATCGCGGCGGTCTGATATTTGGTGTCGTGCAGCAGGATGATGCCCTTGCGGGCATGTGCCAGCCGCGCCGTCAGTAATTCCAGTTCCTGCTGCGGGGTCATCTTCAGCCAGTCGCTCGCCCACAGATCCGCGCCGAACACCACCGCGCCGTCCGCCTCCATCGCGTCCAGCAGCGCGGGCGTCGAGGCGAAGAACGGAAACCGGAACAGCCGGGCCGCCCCGGGCTTGGCCGGACCAAGCGCGGCGCCGATGGCGGTAAAGCCCTTGTCGATGTCGGCGCGCGCCTTGGCGTTGCCGATCTGGTTCAGCATCGGATGCGACCATGTGTGGTTGCCGATGCTGTGGCCCTGCCGGACCATGGCCTTCAACACCTGCGGAGACGACTGGGCGTTGCGGCCGACAACGAAAAAGGTCGCCTGCACGCATTCGGCCGACAGCGCGGCCAGCACCTTGTTGGTGGTGGCGGGCAAGGGGCCGTCATCGAAGGTCAGCACCACTTCCTTGTCGTTGAGCGGCAAGGTCTGCGGAAAGCTCTTCAGCCCGACGCGGGGTGTCGTCTTGCTATCGACCGCGATGGTGCGCGCGGTGCCGAGCGCATCCGGTCGCAGGCAGTTCGCAGCTTGCACGCTGCTGCAGGTCATCACCAGTCCGGCAAACAGACAGGCATTGAAGGCGGTTTTCATCCGAGGAGACCGGAAAGGGGAACGGTCACCGGCAATGCGCGGATGCGCTGCTCCCGACCGTGGCTCTGGCGTATTGCGGCGGAACCCCGGACGCAATGGCGTTTTTCGTGATGCATAGCGGGCCTGCCCGAACGGAAGGCGGGGCCTTGCTTCGGTAATAATTTAACCGCCTCTTAACCATAAATAGCCGATCATGGGCGATCCTGAACCCTCATGGGACGGCAGATGAAGCGATTGCGGCTGAAAGCGGATGGACGGATCGTTGAGGTGGTCGACGGCCGGGAAGCCCCATTCGTGGCGGGCCTCGCCTCCGCGATTGATCCCGAGGCGGTTGTTGCGCCGCATGTGCGCGAGTTGCGGCTGCGCGCCAAGCTGACCCAGGCCGAATTCGCCACCAAATTGTGCGTGCCGATCGAGACCATCCGCAACTGGGAGCAGGGCAAACGCTCGCCGCGCGGTCCGGCGCGGGCGCTGCTGGCCGTGATCGCCCATGCGCCGGACATGGTGTTTGCGGCGCTGGCGGCCAACGGCACGCGCAGCTGATCGTGAATTGCGTTCCACCGGGAGCGCCCCCACATTTCTATCATATGCCGCGAAGTTGCGGGAGCCGCTATGCAATTCGTCGAAGCGAATGGAGCGCGGATACCGATCCTGGGGCTGGGCACCTGGGAAATGGAAGGGCGCGATTGCTCGCGGGTGGTGGAGCAGGCGCTGCGGCTCGGCTATCGCCTTGTCGATACCGCGCAGATTTATGAAAACGAGCGCGAGGTCGGCGACGGCATCCGCCTGTCCGGCGTGCCGCGCAACGATGTGTTCCTGATTACCAAAGTCTGGACTACGCATTTCGCGCCGAACGAACTCATTCGCTCGGTCAAGGACAGCGTGTCGCGGCTGCGCTCCGAGATCGATCTTCTGTTGTTGCATTGGCCGAACCCGCAGGTGCCGCTCGCGGAAACGCTCGGCGCGATGGCGCGGGTCAAGGAGCTTGGCCTGACGCGCCATATCGGCCTGTCGAATTTCACCGTGGCGCTGATGGAGCAGGCGATGGCGCTCAGCCCCGAGCCGCTGGTGTGCGATCAGGTCGAGTACCATCCCTATCTCGACCAGACCCAGGTGATCGAGGCATGCCGTGCGCATGGCCTTGCGATGATGGCCTACAGCCCGATTGCGAAGGGCCGCGTCAAGAACGACGCGACGCTGGCCGGGATCGGCGGGCGTTATGGCAAGACGCCGGCGCAGGTCTGTTTGCGTTGGTTGATTCAGCAGAACGTCATTGTCATTCCGCGCACGTCGAAGGTCGAGCGGTTGTCGGAAAATATCGATGTGTTTGATTTCGT
>Ga0153956_1001092_pt1 | contig 25811 bp, 24 predicted proteins | sample TSFL040MetaG_FD_104704 | JGI IMG/M metagenome (GOLD analysis project Ga0153956, IMG submission 104704) | Attine ant fungus gardens microbial communities from Florida, USA - TSFL040 MetaG | ecosystem: Host-associated > Fungi > Mycelium > Unclassified | place: USA: Florida, Wekiwa Springs... | reverse complement strand
GATGCGAACTTCGGAATTAAAGGGACACTGGCAAATTTATGATTCTCGTGTGGTTCAGGTTCAGAAGTCCGCTTCACCGACTCGCTGCGATAGTGTGGCGGACTTCTGAACCACCACACTAGCCAAGCGCCTTCAGCCAGCCGCCGATGTCGCTGGCCGCGACATTGGCCTGGTTGAGCAGCTTGCCCATGGTGAAGAAACCGTGGAATTGGCCCGGATAGGTTTTGTAGGCCACCGGCACGCCGGCGTCCTTCAGCCGCTTTGCGTATTCGTCGCCTTCATCGCGCAGGGGATCGGCGCCTGCCGTCATCACGTAGGCTGGCGGCAAGCCGGACAGGTCGCTTATGCGCGCCGGTGACGCGCGCCAATTGTCCTTGTCGGCCTCGTCGCGCAGATAGTGATTGCTGAACCACTTGATGACGGAATGGGTCAGCAGGACGCTGGTTTCCGGTTCGCTGTGCGAGGGATGGCTGCCGCGAAAATCGGTGGCGGGATAGATCAGCACCTGGCCTTTAAGCGCCGGGCCCTTGTTGTCGCGCGCGTCGATCGCCACCACGGCGGCGAGATTGCCGCCGGCGCTGTCGCCGCCGACGCTGATATTCGCGGCGTCGATGCCGAGCTGCGCGGCGTTCTTCGCGATCCACTCCGTCGCGGCGATGGCATCGTCGACCGCGGCGGGAAACTTGTGTTCCGGCGCGAGGCGATAGTCGACCGAGACCACGATCAGTTCGCCTTCGGCCGCGAGCTTGCGGCAGACCACGTCATGGGTGTCGAGGTCGCCGATCACCCAGCCGCCGCCGTGGAAGAACACGAGGCCCGGCGCGCCGCCGCCGGATTTGCGCAGCGCTTTTGGCACGTAGACGCGGGCAGGGATGTTGCCCGCCGGTCCGGGAATGTCGCGCGGTTCGACCGAGGCGAGTTCGGGCGGCTCCGGATTGCTGACGAGACGCGCGGCGAGGTAGTAGCCGCGCGCGGCATCCGCGGTGCCGTCTTCGTAGCGGGGACGGCCGGCCTCCTGGAAAGCCTTGTAGACGGCGGCGGAATCGGGATCGAGAACGACGGGCATGAGGAAAACCTGTGATGCTGAAGTTGAGAATGAAGTCGTGCCGGAAACGACGAGAGGATCAGGAGGAGGTGCGTCCGCCGTCGACGGTGTAGGCGGAGCCGCTGACGTAGCTCGCCTCGTCGGACGCAAGGAAGGCCACGATGGATGCGACTTCAGTGGCCTGGCCAAGGCGCCGCGCCGGAATCCGGTCGACGATGCGCTCCATGGGCGTCGGGGCGTTGCCGGGATTGCGGCCGTCGATGATGGCGCCGAGCATCCGGCTGTCGATCAGTCCGGGGCAGACGCAGTTGACCCGCACGCCGGTCCCGGAGCATTCCTGCGCCGCACTTTTTGTCATGCCGACCACAGCGTGCTTGCTGGCGCTGTACGCCACGACCGACGGTGAGCCGATCAGTCCCGCGATCGATGCGGTGTTGATGATGCTGCCGCTGTTCCGCTTCAGCATCGCCGGCAGTACATGTTTCATGCCGAGGAAGACGCCGACCACGTTGACATCGAGCACGCGGCGAAAGCTCTCGACCGGATAGTCCACGATCGGCGTGATGTCGCCTTCGATGCCGGCGTTGTTGTAGAACACGTCGATGGCGCCGAATTTTGCCACGGCGGCACGAACGTAGTCGGCGACCTCGCTCTCCTGCGTGACATCGGCGGCGAGAGCCAGCGCCTGCGCCGAAGCCGGCAACCCGCGGACGGCGTCCGCGAGCGGTTTCTCCTGGCGGTCGACGGCTACGATGCGCGCGCCGCGTTCCGCCAGAAGCCGCATGGTGGCTGTTCCGATCACGCCGGCCGCTCCGGTCACGAGGGCGATTTTTCCGTCCAGACGAATACGCTCAGTCATTTCTGTTGTTTCCTGTTCTGCTCCGGTTGCGATCCGGATGTTGCCGCTGGACGAGTGCCCGCGATTGCGGCGGCGTCCGTTCCGCGACTATTTCATCTGGCGTGGAGTCTGACCAGTCATGGCAACGCGGCGGAATTGCCGCAGCAAGGCCGTGGGCGCAGGACGGGCCGCCCTTTCCCCGCCGTAATCGGCGTGTTAACCGGAGGCTTCTGCGAGCGGCTTAGAGCCTTTTATATCTGTAGAATGTTTCCGGACCCGATTCGAGCCACAAAGCCGCGCGAGATGTTTCGATCCATAGTCATAACCGGTTGTGCGGCGCTCGTTGTCGCCGCGTTTGTTGCGGCCGCTCCGCCGGCGCGTGCGCAGATCGGCAATATTTTCTCGGATCCCGCGCCGCGTCCGCCGGGCGCGATTCCGCGTGGGCAGAGCGCGCCGGTCGAGGACGACGAGGAAGAGGTGCCCGACCTGCCGCGGCAGGGACGCGTGTTGCCGGCGCCCATGCACCTGCCGTCCGGACAAGGGGCGCCGCCGCCCGGTCCGGTTCAGACCCAGCCGTTGCCGCCGCCGGGAACGACGGTCGTGCCGCAAAATGCGCCGCCCGGAGTCGCCGTCGCGCCGCCTTCGCCCAATCCTCCGCCGGGGCAACGTCAGCCGCCGCGCGCGGCGCCGCCGACACCGGCCACGCTCCAGCCCGGCGACGAGGTCGTCACCGAGCCGCCGGCCCAGAAGGTTCTCAACAAGAAGGCGGTGTTCTCGGGTCTCGACAAGATCACCGGCCGCATCATCCACTTCGATGAGGACGTCGGCGAGACCGTGCAGTTCGGCGCGCTGCGGGTGAAGACCGACGCCTGCTACACCCGTCCGGCGACAGAAGCCGCCAACACCGACGCCTTCGTCGAGGTCGACGAGATCACCCTTCAGGGCGAGGTGAAGCGGATTTTCTCCGGCTGGATGTTTTCGGCGAGCCCCGGCCTGCATGGCATCGAGCATCCGGTCTACGATGTCTGGCTGACCGACTGCAAAGATCCGGAAACGACGGTCGTCAATGCGCAGCCGGATCCGCCCAAGCTGCCGCCGGCTGCCAAGCGTCCGCCGCGACAACCCCCGCCGCGTCAGACCCGACAGCCGCCGCCACCGCCGCCACCGCCGCCGGTGCAGCAGCCGCGGCCGCAGAGCAATCCGTTCTTCCCCGGTTTCCGGCAATAGCAGCCGGCGCCTTACGCGCTCCCCGCGATGATCCGCAGCGCTTCCGCGCCTGCGACCGGCCGGTCGACCGGCAGCGCCGCGAAATCGGCGTGGCCTTTCAGCGCGTCGTCCAGCAGCAATCGGTAACGCCTGCGCGGCACTTCGACAGCGCCGAACGTGCGCAGATGATCCGTCACGAACTGGGTGTCGAGCAGCGTGAAGCCGCCCGCGATCAGGCGCGCGATCAGGTGCACGAGCGCGACTTTCGAGGCATCCCGCGCGCGATGAAACATGCTCTCGCCAAAAAACGCGCGGCCGAGGCTCACTCCGTAGAGCCCGCCAACGAGATCGCCGCCGCTCCAGGCCTCGACGCTATGACAGTGCCCGAGTTCATGCAGGGCAACGTAGAGTTCGCGGATGCGGCGGTTGATCCAGGTGTTGTCGCGGTCAGGCTGCGGCGCGGCGCAGCCGTCGATCACCGCCGCGAAGGCGGTATCGACCGTGACTGAAAAACCGTCCGACCGGACGGTGCGCGCCAGCCGCGACGCGACGCGAAAACCGTCGAGCGGAATGACGCCGCGCATTTCCGGCTCGACCCAGAACAAGGTCGGATCGTCGGCGCTTTCCGACATCGGAAAAATGCCGCAGGCATACGCGCGCAGCAACAGTTCAGGGGTGATCTCGGACGAGGCGGAGTCGCGGGAGGTCATGCGGCACTCTAGCAAACCCGCGACGTGCGGGCGACCACTCGATCCGGATCGTGAACGAAGGATTCGGCGCTTGTTCCCGGACAGTATGGTCAACGGCGACCCCGAGACGACCGGCGAGATGCTTGTAGCAGCACCGGGCGGTCACAAGATGCGAAGGGCATCGCGGATCGTTTCAGTCGTATCGCTCATGTCGATTTCCTTGCTCGTTATGCGCAGGAGATAGCACCAGCGAAATGTGCGACGTTTCACGGGGAGATGAAACGTCGCAACCCGGAGCGCTGCGATCCGGTTTCGTCAGGCTGCGGTTGCGGGCTTGCTGGTCGCGCCCGGCGGAATTTCGCGTCGGAACCGCAGCACGATGCGCGTGCCGGCATGCGCGGGATCGCGTTCGGCCTGGGCGTCGAGCTTCTGTGCCATGGCGGAGACAATTCGCTGGCCCATGCCCGTCGACCGCGGATCGGCCTTGGCATTGAGGCCGACGCCATCGTCGGCGATCGATATCCTGATGTTGTCGCCCTCGCTCGCGAGTTCGACATGGATCGGGCCGGGGCCGTCGGGGTAGGCGTACTTGACGGCGTTCATCACGAGTTCGTTGACGATGATTCCGATCGCGACGGCGCGGTCCGGATCGATCTCGATGGCCTCTGCTTTCAGGTCGAGGCGCGACATCCGGTTGCCCTCGGCGGATCGGCGGAGATCCTCGAGCAGCGCCTCGAGATACTGGTTCAGCAGCACGCTCTTGAGATCGTGCGAGGTATAGAGGCGGCGGTGGACCTGCGCCACGGCCGCGACGCGGCCCATCGCGTTGGTGAGCGCGGCCTTGACGTCCTCCTCCGAACTCGAGTTGGCTTGCAGGTGCAGCAGCGATGCGATGATCTGAAGGCTGTTGCCGACGCGATGATTGACCTCGCGCAGCAGCATCTCGCGCTCTGCGGCCAGCGCGGCGTAGCGATCACGCGAGGCGTGGACCTCGGCCTCGGCCTCATCGCGGGCTTTCTGAACCATGGCCTGCCGGATCGCGACTTCGGCGGCGACCTGCAGCAGCGGCACGAATTCGCCGAGCGTATCCTTGACGAGATAATCCGCGGCGCCCGCCTTCAACGCTGTCACCGCGATCTTGGAATCCTGCGATGCGGTGACGAACACCACCGGCGGCGCGCCGGGGATCGCCTGAATTCGCTCCAGCGTTTCCAGCCCGTCGAGGCCGGGCATGTATTGGTCGAGCGCGATCACGTCGATGCCGCCATCCGCGATGCGCGCAAGGCCGGCTTCACCGTTGGCGGCGCGCTCCACGCAAAATCCCTGACGCGACAAACCGCGATGCACCAAATGAGCCAGCGCCTCGTCGTCATCTATATACAGCAGGGTGGGCTTTTCTTTCATGTGGCGGATTGAGGTACCTGAATGACTGAAAAGAACAGACCGAGTTGCCGGATGGCGTTGGCGAAGCTCTCGTAATTCACTGGCTTGGTGATGTAGACGTTACAACCCAGGTCGTAGCATCGCTTGATTTCCAGGGAATCGTCCGTCGTGGTCAGCACGACGACCGGTGCGCATTTCAGGTATTTGCTTTCCTTTACCCGCCGCAGGATGTCGATGCCGGTCATGTCGGGAAGGTTGAGATCGAGCAGGATGAGCAACGCCTCGCCCTTATGTGGCAGACCGCTGCCATCCGCACCGAACAGGTAGTTGACGGCGTCTGTACCGTTGGTGAACGGCATGATCTCATTGTTGACACCCGAGCGCCGGATATTGCGCTCGATCAGCCGGGCATGACCTTCGTCATCCTCGATCATGACGATGGTAACTGGCGTGCTCATGCTTGCTTATCCCGATCGAGGCCCGTCCATCTCGCGGGCAGGGTAACAGTAAATGTGCTTCCGGTGTGAAGTTGCGACGAGACCGACATGGTTCCGCCGAGCCGCCGGACCAGTGCGCGGACATGCGCGAGACCGATTCCCTGCCCCGGTCTGTCCTGTGTTCCCGCGCGGCGGAACAGGTCGAAGATTCGTTGATGATCTTTTGGATCGATGCCGCGGCCGTTGTCGGCGATTTCATAGATCGCAAAGCCGAGTTTGCGCCGGCCGCGAATGGCGATGTCACCGGGAACGCCGGGCTTCAGATATTTCAGCGCATTGTCGATCAAATTCGAGAAAATCTGCTCGAGCGCCAGACGGTCGCTGACGATATCCGGCAGCGGCTCGACCCGGATTTGCGCATCGGCCTCGGCGGCCTGATGCGCCATCGTCGATGCGATGTTCTCGATGAGGTCGCGCATGGCAACCGGGACCGGCTGGAATTCGCGGCGGCCTTCGCGGGTCAGGCTGAGGATCGCGCTGATAAGCCGGTCCATCTTTCCGATCGACGACTTGATGAACCCGAGCGCTTCCGTGAAGTCCTGCGACAATCGCTTGTCCGGCTCGTCGAGTATCGGTTCGGCTACCGCCGCGGGGTTCTCCGCGGCCGGGGGCGGAACGTCATCCGGCCGGCTTAGCGTTGCGATCCGTTTGAAGATGTCGCCGCGCAATTCCTCGAGTTCGCTGGTGAAGCCCATGATGTTGACCAGCGGCGAACGCAGGTCGTGGCTGACGATATAGGCAAAGCGCTGGATTTCCTCGTTGGCCTCGCGCAGATCGCCGGTGCGCTCCTCCACCGTGGACTCGAGATTAAGGTTGTTGTCGCGCAACTGCGCTTCGGCCTCGTCACGCGCCCGGTTCGAGCGCCGTACCAGAAAGATCGAAAGTCCCGCGAACACCACCACCAGCCCCGAACCGATGCTGGTGATGGTCGCGGACAGCGACTGGCTGGCGTCCGCCGATGTCGTCCGCGCCGCGAACAGGCGGTCTTCCTCGGCCCGCATTTCGCCGGCGAGATCCCGGATCTGTCCCATGGCGTCGCGCCCGGCATCCTGACGCGCGATGTCGGCAGCCTCCTCGGCGCGATTCGCGCTCGCGAGCGTCATGCTCTCCCGGAGCCGATCCATCCGGTGCTCGGTGAGGGGGATCATCTCCCTCAGCCGTTGCTGCTGATAGGGGGTGTCGACCGTCAGCGCCTGCAACCGTTCAAAGCTCGGCTTGATCTCGCCGGCCGCCTCCTCGAACGCGGTCCGGAACTCCGGCCGCTGGGTCAGCAGAAAGCCGCGTTGCGCGCTCTCGGCGCGCCGCATCTGCAGTTGGGCCAGTGAAATCTCGTTTTCGACCTCAAGGCTGTGGAGCACCCAGCGCGCATCCTCGCGCGCCTTGTTGACGAGATACACGGAGGCCGCGCTGATCAGCGTCAGAACCACGAGCCCCGCGGCCAGCAGAACGAACTGGCTGAGCGCATGACGAGGGGCGGCCGCGGAGGTTACCGCCATCGGGCAAGATTCAATTCAAGACAATGCAACGGAGTCCCCCGCACGATGGCGTGCCTGACCTGCTGCATAACGTCCCGGCGGGGAATGGGTTCCCGGTATTTTCGACGATTCTTGGTGTCGGGCTCACGCAGGCGCGCCGCCGGCCAGATACTGTTCCAGCCAGTGGATATGGTAGTCGCCGTCAATGATGCCGGGCTCGCGGACCAGCGCCCGGAACAGCGGCAGGGTGGTCTCGATGCCTTCCACCACCATCTCGTCGAGCGCCCGGCGCAACCGCATCAGACACTCCGCACGGGTCTTGCCGTGGACGATCAGCTTGCCGACCAGCGAGTCGTAGTAGGGCGGGATGACATAGCCCTGATAGACGGCGGAATCGATCCGGACGCCAAGCCCGCCGGGCGGGTGATATTGCAGGATCTTGCCGGGCGAGGGGCGGAAGGTGGTGGGATTTTCAGCGTTGATCCGGCATTCGATGGCGTGACCGGTGATGACGATGTCCTTCTGCGTCGCCGGAAGATCGCCTCCGGCCGCCACGCGGATCTGTTCCAGCACGAGATCGATGTCGGTGATCATCTCGGTGACGGGATGCTCGACCTGGATGCGGGTGTTCATCTCGATGAAGTAGAACTCGCCGTCCTCATAGAGGAACTCGACGGTGCCGACGCCAAGATACTGCATCTCGCGCATCGCCTTCGCCACGGTCTCGCCGATCTTGGCGCGGGCGGCCGCGGTCAGGACCGGGGACGGGCCTTCTTCCCAGATCTTCTGGTGGCGCCGTTGCAGCGAACAGTCGCGCTCGCCGAGATGGACGGCACCGCCCCGGCCATCGCCGAGCACCTGGATTTCGATGTGGCGCGGCTTCTGCAGATATTTTTCCAGATACACCGAGGCGTCGCCGAAGGCTGCCTTGGCCTCGTTGCCGGCGGTCGAGATCGCCATCATCAGATCGTCGGCGGTCTCCGCGATTTTCATGCCGCGCCCGCCGCCGCCTGCGGCCGCCTTCACCAGCACCGGGAAGCCGATCGATTTGGCGATCGCCATCGCGTCGTCTTCGGGGCCGACGCCGCCATCGGAGCCGGGGACCACGGGAATGCCGAGCCGCTTCGCGGTCTTCTTGGCTTCAATCTTGTCGCCCATCAGGCGGATGTGTTCGGCCTTGGGACCGATGAAGTGCAGGCCGTGCTCGGCGAGGATTTCGGCGAACCGCGCATTCTCGGAGAGAAAGCCGTAACCGGGGTGGACGGCGTCGGCGCCTGTGATCTCGCAGGCCGCGAGCAACGCCGGAATGTTGAGATAACTGTCTTTCGAGGACGGCGGTCCGATGCAGACGCTCTCGTCCGCAAGCCGGACATGCATGGCGTCGGCGTCGGCGGTGGAATGCACCGCGACGGTGGCGATACCGAGCTCCTTGCAGGCGCGCAGGATGCGCAGGGCGATCTCGCCGCGATTGGCTATCAGGATCTTGTCGAACATCACTGCGCCTGCGGTGCGAAAAGCATCATTCAATGATGACCAGAGGCTCGCCGAATTCGACGGGCTGGCCGTCCTCGACGAGAATCTGCGTGACCGTGCCGGCTCGCGGCGACGGAATCTGATTCATCGTTTTCATGGCCTCGATAATCAGCAGGGTCTGGCCTGCGGCGACCTTGGTGCCGACTTCGACGAAGGGCTTGGCGCCCGGTTCCGATGCCCAGTAGGCGGTGCCGACCATCGGCGAGGGAACCAGGCCCGGATGTTTGCTGATGTCGGCGGGACTTGCCGCCGCCGCGACCGCAGCCGCCGGCGCCGGGTAGCTGGCCGGGACCGCCGCGGCGATGCTGACGTTGCGCGCGATCCGCACCCGCAAGCCGGTGCGTTCGATCTCGATCTCGGTGAGATGGGTTTCGTCGAGCAGCGCCGCGAGTTCGCGGATCAACGCGTGCTCGTCGCCGGTTTGGGCTTTCGATGGGTTTTCAGGCTGGCGGGCCATGATCTCGATCCGAAACTTTCTGTGTTGGACGACGCCTTCGCGTCAGGATTTTGCCGTCGCGCCGATTTTTGCGGCGAGGCCGTTGATCGCGAGACGATAGCCATCGATCCCGAAACCGCAGAGGCTCGCGAAGGAAGCCTTAGCGGTGAAGGAGTGGTGGCGGAATTCCTCGCGGGCGTAAACGTTGCTGATGTGAACCTCGACCGCGGGAATTTGGACTGCGATCAGCGCATCGTGCAATGCGATCGACGTGTGGGAATAGGCGCCCGCGTTGATGACGATGCCTGCGGCCTTTTTCGCGTAGGCCTCGTGAATGAAATCCACCAGTTCGCCTTCGCGATTGGATTGGCGGCAATCGGCGGTCAGCCCGAACCCTGCCGCCGTATCGGCGCAGAGCTTTTCGACGTCGGCGAGGGTGGCGCGCCCGTAGGTCTCGGGCTCACGGGTTCCGAGCATGTTGAGGTTCGGGCCGTTGAGCACGTAAATTGTCTTCGCCATCCGAAATCCCGAGAATGTCCTTGTCCGGCGCAGGCGCCGCAGGTCGGGCCGTTATAGGTAACAAGGGCCCCAAGGGGAAGCCTGAAGGCTCTCCCGTTCTGCTTCAAATGCCTCACTTCATTCGTGAAAAGCCGTATGGAACCTGTGGAATTCGCTCGTTAACCACGCTTGGGAGATCGCGCCCTCGATCCGAGAGGCGTGGGAATGCGCCAAAACAGCGGGCCGGAGAGAGACGTTTCCGCCCCGCTGTTGCTTCGGTCCGACGGCCGGGCGTCCAGAACCGCTACGATTTCCAGCGTCCGGGGATCGACGACGATGATTTCGTCCCGCGCCAGGAAGAATTCATACCCACGCCAGGGTTGTCCGTCGCGCGCCTGGAACGCTCCGGTTTCATTCCGTTGCGTTCCTCGGCGCTTCGACCCCGGTCGTCAGTCTTTCCGTTATGCTCTTCTGCCCGCATGCTTTTGTCGGCTTTGCCGGAGTCATTGGTCTCCGAACGCATGGTCTTTGGCTTGTCGTGGCGTGCGGTGTCCCGCGCGGTCGCCGCCGCGAGGCACCCTTTCATACGATTCGGTCGATCTCATATGCAGGTCGGCGCTCGGTGGCGCCGCCGAATCCCGGTCGGCGGAGCCGGATGTCGACGGTACGCTTTGCTGGATGGTGGACCCGCCACCCGGCGCTTGGCGGGTCGTCCCGGTCCCCTGCGCGTAGGCGAGGTTCGTTCCGGCGATCAGCGCCGCGGCCGCGGCCGCGACGAGAAATCGATGGGTCATAGGATGTCTCCTCACATGGTGCCCGCCGAACAACGGCGGGACGAGGAGCGATGTTCCGACGTAACGCGGGCTCCCTCATCTTTGTTTGTGAAGAAGCGATGGGCGCTCCGCGAAAAAGCGGGGATCGCTAGCGTTTGGCGTCTTTAACGATAATAATGTCTCCCTTTTTCCGTCTGGTGATGTATAATTCCGCAGTCTGATGGCATCGTGCCCATTTGCGAAAGCATCCCTCAATGCTCCGACCACCTCACGACGAGACTCGTCTCCCGTTAACGTCAGAACAGCGGGCGAACCGGTCCGATGAAACAGCTTATGAACCTGCGGATTGGCTAAACCATTATCCGAACGCGCAGCAAACTCATTCGCGATCTCAGGATCAAGCGCCGTCGAAACTCCAGGTGTTGCCCAGCCATCCGCGTTGGTGGGGACGGCTTTGAACTGACCGAATGTTTCGCCAGTGCCGTGATAGAGCGGCATATCGGTGTAGAAACCCATATCTTTCGCCCTCGAAAGACGAGAGGCTTCATCCATCGAAAGCGGCGCGCGTTTCGGCATCACCGCGCCACTTCCTATTGCACCTCTTGGTGCTCCTGTGCCTCCAAACGAAAAAGGCCCCCGCCGCCGGCGAGGGCCTTGCTGTTCACGCGATCAGGTCAGAGCAGCCGGATCAGCACGATTCCTTGCCGCAACGCGCCGTGCTGATCTTTTCCTTGAGGCCGTCGAGACCGACCGCGCCGACGACGACCTGTTTTCCGATCACATAGCTCGGCGTGCCATTCATGCCCATCGACTCGGCGAGCTTGAAATTCTCTTCCAGCGTCGCGCGGACCTCGGGGCTGGTCATGTCCTTCTCGATGCGAGCCATGTCGAAGCCGGTCTCCTTGGCGACGGCCAGCGCGCGCGCCTTGTCGGCCTGACCGCGGCCGCCGAGCAGCTTCTGATGGAAGTCGAGATACTTCTTGCCGTCGGGATCCTGCATGCGCGCCGCGACCGCCACCTGCGCGGCTTCGACCGAACCTGGGCCGAGCACCGGGAATTCCTTCAACACGACCTTGAGCTTCGGGTCGGTTTTCATCAGCGTCAGCATGTCGTTCATGGCGTGCTTGCAGTAGCCGCAGTTGTAGTCGAAGAACTCGACGAAGGTGACGTCGCCGTTCTTGTTGCCCAGCGCCACGCCGCGCGGCGAACTGAAGATGGCGTCCGCGTTCTTGGTGATCGCGGCCTCATGCTTCGAAGCCTCGGCGGCGGCCTGCCGCTTGCTGAGTTCGGCCGAGACGTCTTCGAGAATTTCGGGATGGGACAACAGATAGCTTTTGACGATTTGTTCGATCTCGCCGCGCTGGCCGTCGGAGAACGTTTGCGCCGAGGCGGCAAGCGGCATGGCGCCGAGCGCGAACGCAAACAGAGCAGGGGCAAAACTACGAAGCGGGGACATTGCTGAAATCCTTTGGGTCGGGAATCCCGGGTTAAGTGGCGCGTGTATTGGTCTAGTGTGGTGGTTCAGAAGTCCGCCACACTATCGCAGCGAGTCGATGAAGCGGACTTCTGAACCTAAACCACACGAGAATCATAAACTTGCTAGTGTCCCTTTAATTCCGAAGTTCGCATCAAAGGTCGCCGCAAGGACATGCGAACTTCGGAATCGGGACACTAGTTCTTCCTGTCGGGCACCTTGGCCGAAACGATATCGTCGGCCTTGACCCAACCGGGGGTGCCGATGGCGAAACGGGTCTTTGCGCGGGAGGCGAGTTCGCGCGCCGTCTTGTTGTCTCCCCGCAGATACGCGGCCTGCGCCGAGGCGAGATCGGCCTGCGCATAATCGCCTTTGCGGCCATAGGCCATCGCGAGTTGCATGTAGCCCAGCGGAGCCTCGGGTTCCCGCGCCAGCGCCGTGCGCAGAATCCCGATCGCTTCCTCGGTATAGGCCTTATTATTGGAGGCCACGAGGGCCTGCCCAAGTAACATCTCGATGAGCGGCGCGTTATGGGAGAGCTGAACCGCCCGCCGCAGCGGGCCGATCGCTTCCGCGGGATGGCCTCCCTCGAGCAACGCCTGTCCCTGGACCTCAAAGAAGTAGGGATTCTGAGGCTGAATCCTGATTAGAGCCTCGATTTGCGCGAGCGCCGAGCGGAGGTCGCCATGCAGGTACGTGCTGATGGCGTGCGCGTAGCGGGCCGGCATGCCGGTGTCGGACATCGGATAGCGCCGGTACACGGTGTCCTGGGGCTCCATGAACGCGGATATCTTGGCGCGCGCCATGTTGTGGCGCATTTGCAGCGCCGGGTCGTCCTTCCTGTCCCAGTAGGGGCTTGTCCGGGCGATTTCCGCAAGTGCCGCGACGCGATCGGCGGGCATCGGGTGCGACTGCACATAAGGATCGGCGCCGTGCGCCGCGAACAGGCTTTCGTCGGTGAAGCGCTTGAAGGTTTCGTACATGCCCTTCGCCGACTGTCCGGTTGCGGTCAGGAATTTCACGCCGGCACGGTCGGCGTTCTCTTCCTGCTGGCGCTGGTAGGACAGAAGGCTGCGGCGCGCGATCTCCTGCGGCGCGCTGATGGCCGCGGCGCCGATATTGCCGGCGCTGCCGTTGCTTCCGCCGCGCGCGGCTCCCGCCGCGATGGCGCCGGCGCCGAGCAGCATGGCGATGATCAACTGGGTCTGCGTTCGGGCGAGTTGCTCGCGAAACTTGGACAGGTGCCCGCCGGCGAGATGCCCGGTCTCGTGCGCCAGCACGCCGATCAACTGGTTCGGCGTGGTCGACTGCATGATCGCGCCGTAGTTCACGAAGATGCGGCGGCCGTCGGCGACGAAGGCGTTGAACGATTTGTCGTTGATGATGACCATCTGGATGTTCTGCTTCTCCAGTCCCGCGACGCGCAGGATCGGGCGCGTGTAATCGCGCAGCAGTTGCTCGGTCTCGGTATCGCGCAGCACCGGTGGCCCCTTGGACTGCTGCGCGTGGGCCGGCGCCGATCCGCCGGCGAGGGCGCAAGCGGTGACCAGCGCGGTCAGCTTTGACAGGGGACGGCGTGCAACGCTACCGGATCGCGGGGTCACATCTTTGGTCATTGGCCACGGTCCGAATACGTTATATGCCCTAACAACCCTTTGAATACGGCGGGATCGCGGCCTTGGCCGCTCACCGCAAGCGAAAGCGAAGTAACAGATTTCCATGCTCGACGCGACACTGAGAGACCGGGCCAAAGGCCTGCTGGCGGCATCTGGCCGCAGTCGGGTTCCGCCGTTCATGGTGATGGACGTGATGGCGGCGGCGGCGCGGATGGAAGCGGCCGGCGGCCACGTCATTCACATGGAGGTCGGGCAGCCGTCGGCGCCCGCGCCCCGCACCGCGCTGGATGCGGCCCATGCGGCGCTCGAGCGCGGCCAGATCGACTACACGTCCGCGCTCGGCATTCCGTCGCTGCGGGCGCGGATCGCGCGGCACTATCGTGAGACCTATGGCTGCGCGATCGATCCCGAGCGGATCGTCGTCACCACGGGATCGTCGGGCGCATTCATCCTGGCGTTCCTGGCGATGTTCGAGCCCGGCGACAGGGTCGCGGTGACGGTCCCGGGCTATCCGCCGTATCGGCACATCCTGACGGCGCTCGGCTGCGAGCCGGTGTTGATCGAGACATCGAGCGAAAACCGTCACGCCTTGACCGGGGAGGCGTTGCTCGCCGCGCATCGCAAGGCGCCGCTGAAGGGCGTGCTGGCGGCAAGCCCGGCCAATCCCACCGGCACGATGATGTCGCGCGAGGCGCTGACGCACCTGATGGCGGCCGCGGAGAGCGAGGGAATTCGCTTCGTCTCCGACGAGATCTACCATGGCCTCGACTACGCTTTCCCCGCGGTCACCGCCGCGGAGCTGTCGCCACATGCGCTGGTGATCAATTCGTTCTCAAAATACTTCTGCATGACCGGCTGGCGGGTCGGATGGATGGTGGTGCCGGAGCAACTGGTGCGGCCGATCGAACGGTTGCAGCAGAACCTCTCGATTTCGGTGCCGACCTTGTCCCAGATCGCGGCCGAGGCGGCGTTCGCGGGCCGCGACGAGATGGAGATCGTGAAGCACGGGTATGAGGCGAACCGCCACATTCTGATCGCGGGTTTGCCGCAAGCCGGATTGAGCGAGTTCCTGCCGGCGGACGGCGCGTTCTACCTCTACGCCGATGTCTCGAAATTCACGTCGGACAGTTACGAATTCGCGCGGAAAATGCTGGAGCAGGCGCATGTCGCCGCGACCCCCGGCGTCGACTTCGACCCGGTCCACGGCCGCTCGTTCGTTCGATTTTCCTACGCCCGTTCGGCGGCGGAGATGCACGACGCGGTCGCGCGCATCACGCGATGGCTGTCCAACGGCGGCTGATTGCTTTCGCCGTGCGGCTCCGCGGATGCTTCTGATTCCCCTCGCAACAGGCAGATGGGCCGGGGGCTTGCGGGCTCGTGGACGGGTGCGATGCAGGCGTGGAGGCGGCTGCACCCCCCGGAGTTGGAATTCCCCGCGAAACCTCGGCGTTTTCCAGTATTTTCCTCACGAAAACGACGGTTTAGCCCCATGATAACATTGCGCCCCGGGTGCGATTTTGGCATGGTCCCGCCGATTTGGGGTCGCCTTGTGAAGGCTGACTTCGTTTTTGTGCGCCCGTCCGCGTTCGCGGCTCGCGGCGTTGTCGGGGCAACTTCAGGGATCTGAGGCAAATTCAATGACAGCATTATGGGTGATCGTGCTCTGCGGAGCGCTTTCGATCGTGTACGCCATCTGGGCGACATCGTCCGTGTTGGGAGCGGATGCCGGCAATCCGCGGATGCAGGAAATCGCAGCCGCCGTGCGCGAAGGCGCGCAGGCCTACCTTCGCCGCCAATATACGACGATCGGAATCGTCGGCGTCGTGATCTTCGCGCTGCTGTACTACTTCCTCGGCGCCCTGGTCGCGGTCGGGTTTGTGATCGGCGCGGTCCTTTCCGGCGCGGCGGGCTTTATCGGCATGAACGTGTCGGTCCGCGCCAACGTGCGTACCGCCCAGGCGGCGACGACGTCGCTGGCGGGCGGACTGGAACTGGCCTTCAAGGCCGGCGCGATCACCGGCATGCTGGTCGCGGGTCTCGCGCTGCTCGGCGTGACCATCTATTTCGCCTATCTCACCCACGGTCTGGGCCTTGCCGCCAACAGCCGCACCGTCATCGATGCGATGGTCGCGCTCGGCTTCGGCGCCTCGCTGATCTCGATCTTCGCGCGTCTCGGCGGCGGCATCTTCACCAAGGGCGCCGACGTCGGCGGCGATCTCGTCGGCAAGGTCGAGGCGGGTATCCCGGAGGACGATCCACGCAACCCCGCAACCATCGCGGACAACGTGGGTGACAACGTCGGCGACTGCGCCGGCATGGCCGCCGACCTGTTCGAGACCTACGCGGTGACCGCGGTCGCCACCATGGTTCTGGCGGCGATCTTCTTTGCGACGTCGCCGCTGCTGGTGAACATGATGACGCTGCCGCTCGCGATCGGCGGCATCTGCATCATCACCTCGATCATCGGTACGTTCTTCGTGAAGCTCGGCGCGAGCCAGTCGATCATGGGCGCGCTCTACAAGGGTCTGATTGCGACCGGCATCCTGTCGCTGTTCGGCGTCGCCGGCGCAATTCACTGGCTGGTCGGTTTCGGCCCGCTGGCGGGGGTCAGCTATACCGGCATGGCGCTGTTCGAGTGCGGCATCGTCGGACTCGCGGTGACCGGCCTGATCATCTGGATCACCGAATACTACACCGGCACCGACTATCGTCCGGTGAAGTCGATCGCCCAGGCGTCGGTGACCGGTCACGGCACCAACGTGATTCAGGGCCTGGCCATCTCGATGGAAGCGACGGCGCTGCCTGCGATCGTCATCATCGCGGGCATTCTGGTGACCTACAGCCTTGCCGGCCTGTTCGGCATCGCGATCGCCACCACCACCATGCTGGCGCTGGCCGGCATGATCGTGGCGCTCGACGCCTTCGGCCCGGTGACCGACAACGCCGGCGGAATCGCCGAAATGGCGGGTCTGCCGAAGGAAGTGCGCAAGTCGACCGACGCGCTCGATGCCGTCGGCAACACCACCAAGGCCGTCACCAAGGGCTACGCGATCGGCTCCGCCGGTCTCGGCGCGCTGGTGCTGTTCGCGGCCTACAACCAGGATCTCAAGTTCTTCATCGCCGATGCCGCGCATCACGCCTATTTCCAGGGCGTGAACCCGGACTTCTCGCTGAACAATCCGTACGTCGTGGTTGGCCTGCTGTTCGGCGGCCTGCTGCCGTATCTGTTCGGCGCGATGGGCATGACAGCAGTCGGACGCGCGGCCGGCGCGATCGTCGAGGAAGTGCGCCGTCAGTTCCGCGAGAAGCCGGGCATCATGCAGGGCGCCGACAAGCCTGACTACGGCAAGGCCGTGGACCTGCTGACCAAGGCGGCGATCAAGGAAATGATCATTCCGTCGCTGTTGCCGGTGCTGTCGCCGATCTTCGTTTACTTCGTGATCTACGCGATCGCGGGTGGCGGCGCGGCCGGCAAATCCGCGGCGTTTTCGGCGGTCGGCGCGATGCTGCTCGGCGTCATTGTGACGGGCCTGTTCGTCGCGATCTCGATGACCTCGGGCGGCGGCGCGTGGGACAACGCCAAGAAGTACATCGAGGACGGCCATCATGGTGGCAAGGGCTCGGACGCGCACAAGGCGGCCGTGACCGGCGATACCGTCGGCGATCCCTACAAGGATACGGCGGGTCCGGCGGTCAACCCGATGATCAAGATCACCAACATCGTGGCGCTGCTGCTGCTGGCGATTCTCGCTCACTAAGTCGGGCAAAAGGCTTCAAAACAAAAACCCCGCGGCATCGGCCGCGGGGTTTTTCGATTCGGGCTCGCCGCCCAAAACCTGTCGCTGGGCCGTCAGTTGAAGCTGAGGAGCTTGAACAGCGGCGCGAGGTAGCTGATTTCCTGACCCGAGGTCGGCGTGGTGCGGCTGATGAAGTCGAAAATCTTGCCGTCCTTCAGGCCGTAGTTGGCGAGCCGCACGACTTGCCGGTTCTTGTCGAAATAAATCGCGATCACGCGCTGATCGGTGACGTGTTGCGGCATGAACGCGACCGGGCGGTTGGACCGCTGCGAAATGTAGTAGAACACCTCGCCGTTCAGGGTCGCGACCGTGGAGGGCGTTCCCATCACGATCAGCACCTGATCCTGGCTCGCGCCGATCGGAATCTGCTCGAGTGCGCCGGGCGGTAGAATATAGCCTTTCTGGAACTGCTCGCCTGTGCAGCCTCCGACCGCCGCGCAAACCAGCGCAGCCGCGACCGTCGCGCGGAGCCGATGCCACCGTGAAGGTGCGCTGCCGCGCGCTGCTTTGTGAACCGAAATAGTCATTCCGGGGCCGACCTCATCCTCTTGCATCGTGCGAGCCGTTGACGTACCCGGCAACGGCCCCCGATTGCAACAATCGCAAGCCCTGCGAGCCGCCTGCGGAACCCACATGCTCTGGCCGTTCAGTTACTTCAGAAAGCCCCAAGCTCCGCCGCGCGGCACCATTGAAGCCATCTATGGCATGATCGTGGCGCAAGCGCGAGAACCCTTGTTTTATCGGGCTTTAGGGGTGCCGGACACGGTTAATGGCCGCTTCGATATGGTTCTGCTGCATTTGTGGATGGTGCTCCGCCGCTTGAAGGAGGTCGACAGGGCAGGGCTGTCGCAGGCTTTGTTCGATCATTTTTGCAGTGATATGGATGCCAATTTGCGGGAAATGGGGGTTGGCGACCTGACCGTTCCCAAGCGCATGCAGGCGTTCGGACAAGCGTTTTACGGCCGCTCCGCCGCTTACGATCGGGCCATTGCCGCGGGGCTGGAGCCGTTGGCGCGGGCCCTGAACAAGAATATCTATAACGGGCAAAACATGGAAAGCGCGCGTCGGCTTGCCGCGTACACGACCGAGGCCCTGGCCGTGCTCACGGGTAGCGATGCCGCGGTGTTGACCGAAGGAAAGTTGTGTTTTCCATCGCCACTCGCCGTTGCCTGAAGGGAGTAACATGACCCTCAAAGAAAGATCGGCCGCGGCTCCAAATCCGTGGAGCGTTCCGGTGATCGTTGCGCAGATTCCCGAAGCCGGCCTGCATGGCGAAATCGAAGCGGACCCTGCGACGCGCGTGGCATTGGCCGGAATTGCAGGTTTGCGCGGAATCGAATGGGCGCGCGCCTCGTTCGACCTGAAGCTCGAAAGCGGCGACAGCGTGCATGTGCGGGGCAGGGTAACGGCGCGCGTCGGACAGGTCTGTGTCGTCTCGCTCGATCCCGTCGAGAACGACGTTGTAGAAGATGTCGATCTCGTTTTCGTCCCGGAAAGCCGGATGCCTGCGCTCGCGGACTCCGTCGACGAGGATGATGAGGGCGATACGCCGGATCCGCCCGAACCCATCCTCAATGGCGTGATCGATCTCGGACGTCTTGCAACGGATGCCCTGTTTCTGGGGATCGATCCTTACCCGCGTAAACCCGATGCCGTTTTCGAGGCGCCCTCCGTTCCGGACGATCCCGAGGACCATCCCTTCGCCGCCCTGAAGGCGCTGAAGGGCGGGCGGAAGCCCCCTGAGGCGAAGAAGCCGTAGCCGGATTGCCCCCGAAACGGGGATCGGTTCCTGGTGATGTCTTTTTATATAATCCGTTGAATTGGAATGGCTTTTCTGATTTGCGATTCTCCCCGCAAACGGCGAGACCATGGAATTCTATGGGGTCAAGATGTTGTATCGAAGCCGGGACGCGCTATTGTCGCCGCAGGCCGGAATGAAGCACTGGGCCTCTGCCATTCGCCCTTGCGGCGACGAGATCAATCATCGGCGGCCGCGCTTCGAGGCTGGAAAAAATCAAGGCTACCGGGACTTTCATGCCGCAAAAGGTTCGAATCGCGCTTGACGCCATGGGCGGCGACATCGGCGCATCGGTGGTCATTCCGGGAGGCGCGATTTCCCTGAGCCGACACCCTGACACCGAATTCCTGCTCTACGGCGACAGCGCCCTGATCGAAGCCCAGCTTGCCAGCCACCCTGCGATGAGGGCGGTTTCGCGCGTCATCCATACCGACGTCGCCGTCAGCATGCACGACAAGCCGAGCCAGGCTCTGCGTCGTGGCCGCAAGACCTCGTCGATGTGGCTTGCGATCGAGGCCGTGAAAAACGGCGAAGCCGATGTCGCCGTATCCGCCGGAAACACCGGCGCTCTGATGGCGATGGGCCGCTTCTGCCTGCGCATGCTGCCGGGAATCGAGCGGCCGGCGATCGCGGCAGTCTGGCCGACCGCGCGCGGCGAGTCGGTGATCCTCGACGTCGGCGCCACCATTGGAGGTGACGCCCGGCATCTCAGGACGCTGGCGGTGATGGGCGGCGCGATGGCCAGCGTGCTGTTCGATCTGGAGCGGCCGACGGTGGGTCTTCTTAACATCGGCACCGAGGAAATGAAGGGCCGCGAGGAGATCCGGGAGGCCGCCGAACTGCTGCGCGCCGCGGATTTGCCTCAACTCAACTTCATCGGCTTTGTGGAAGGCGGCGGTATCGGCCAGGGTGCCGCCGATGTCATCGTGACCGAAGGTTTTAGCGGCAACGTCTCCATCAAGGTCGCCGAAGGCACGGCGCGGCAGATGGCCGAATTTCTCCGCGCGGCGATGTCGCGGACCTGGCGGTCCCGGATCGGATATCTGTTTGCCAAAAACGCCTTCAAGGCGCTGCGCGAAAAGCTCGACCCGAACAAATCCAACGGCGGTGTGTTCCTCGGCCTCGACGGTATCGTGGTGAAGAGTCACGGCGACGCCACGCCCGACGGCTTTGCCTATGCGGTCGATGTTGGCTATGAGATGGTCCGCTACGATCTCCTCAACAAGATCAATCAAATGCTCAATCGCGACGGCCAGACGCTTTCGGCGCCAACCGCGCAGGAGGCTGTCTCGTGACTGCGATACGTTCGGTCGTGCTTGGATGCGGCTCCTATCTGCCGCAAAAGGTGCTGACCAATGCCGAACTGGCTGCGAAGGTCGACACCTCGGACGAGTGGATCGTCCAGCGGACGGGTATCCGTCAGCGCCATATCGCCGCGGACGGCGAGTATACCTCGGATCTCGCGCTTCATGCTGCGAAGGCGGCGCTTGCCAACGCCGGCATCGACGCACAATCGATCGATCTGATCGTGCTGGCGACGTCGACGCCGGACAATACTTTTCCGGCAACGGCGGTCGCCGTTCAAAACGGGCTCGGCATCAATCACGGCGCGGCATTCGACCTTCAAGCGGTGTGCTCCGGCTTCGTGTTCGCGCTGGCCACCGCCGACAATTTTCTGCGTGCCGGTGCGTTCAAGCGAGCGCTGGTGATCGGCGCCGAAACGTTCTCGCGGATTCTCGATTGGACCGATCGCGGAACCTGCGTGCTGTTCGGCGACGGAGCCGGCGCGGTGGTGCTCGAAGCTCAGGAGCAGCCCGGCAGGTCTCTGGATCGCGGCATCCTGACGACGCATCTGCGTTCGGATGGCCGCCATAAATCAAAATTGTATGTCGACGGCGGTCCGTCCTCGACCCAGACGGTCGGTCATCTCCGGATGGAAGGCCGCGAGGTATTCAAGCACGCGGTCGGCATGATCACCGACGTCATTGTCGACGCATTCAATGCGACCGGTGCCAGCGCCGACGACATCGACTGGTTCGTTCCGCATCAGGCCAACAAGCGGATCATCGATGCATCCGCGCACAAGCTGCATATTGCGCCGCAGAAGGTGGTGCTCACCGTCGATCGCCACGGCAACACGTCGGCGGCATCGATTCCACTGGCGTTGTCGGCCGCTGTTGCGGATGGACGCATCAAGAGAGGCGACCTCGTATTGCTGGAAGCGATGGGCGGTGGCTTCACATGGGGGTCGGCACTCCTGCGCTGGTAAGAGTTGAATCAAATATTCGCTTGCAAGTGCTGTCAGTTAATCATGCGAAAGCATGATGTGCGGTGTTGACCGGGGCGCGTTAAACTCTTAATTTCAGTTGCGAATTGTTCGCCGAGAGCTTGGGGCAGGCGATGACCGGAACCGGAAAAACAGTCACGCGCGTGGATCTCTGCGAAGCAGTCTATCAAAAGGTGGGCTTATCTCGCACGGAGTCGTCAGCGTTCGTTGAGCTCGTACTCAAGGAGATCACCGATTGCCTTGAGAAGGGTGAGACGGTGAAGCTGTCGTCGTTCGGCTCGTTCATGGTGCGCAAGAAGGGCCAGCGCATCGGCCGCAATCCGAAGACCGGCACCGAGGTGCCGATTTCTCCGCGCCGCGTAATGGTGTTCAAGCCGTCGGCTATTCTGAAGCAGCGGATCAACGGCAACGGAGCCGTTCCCAAAGCGGATTAGTTCGGCGGTTTGCTTCGTTTTCGAATCCGAAGTCCGCCGGAAGGCGCTGCATGGCGGGACGACGTTCGGGTTCGGCACTGGTTCCGCGTTCAGCGAGCAACAGATAGAATAGGGGAGCGCGCATTTGGACAAAGCGCCGGATGCCTTCCGAACAATCAGCGAGGTCGCTGGCGATCTCGATATTCCCCAGCACGTCCTGCGTTTCTGGGAAACCAGGTTCGCGCAGATCAAACCGATGAAGCGAAGCGGCGGCCGGCGTTACTATCGCCCGGATGACGTCGATTTGCTGCGTGGCATTCGCCACCTGCTTTACAGCGAGGGGTACACGATCCGCGGTGTGCAGCGGATTCTGAAAGAGCACGGCATCAAGGCCGTGCAGGGCTTGACGGAAGGTTCCTCGGCCGCCGCGTTCGGCGTGATCGAGGACGATATCCGCTCCACCCTCGGCGCCATGGACGACGACGGTGCGCCCGATTTTGAGGCCGATGACGAGGACGGAGAGGACACCCCGCGTGCGCCGGAGTCGCGCGTGCGCAAGCCGCCGCGCCGCGATCTCGACGACATGTTGTGGTCGGGCCCCGGCAGCGAAGCCATCACGGGCGTGGTGAATGAGGCGCCGGCGATCGACCTTGCCCCGTTGAAGCGCGTGCTTGCCGACCTGATCGCCTGCAGGCAGCTTCTGGACAACGCGCTCAAGGACGCCTGACACGCTTTTGGCAGTTCCATCCAGGCGCTTAAGACGGATGCTCCAGCTTCTTGCGCCCCGGCAGGAACGCGGCTAATGGAACGGGGCCGTAACGGCACGGAGCGTAGCGCAGCCCGGTTAGCGCACTAGTCTGGGAGACTAGGGGTCGGAGGTTCAAATCCTCTCGCTCCGACCAATTGAATCGGATCCTCAGCCATCGGATCGGATCGGCCAGGCGGCGCAGCTCGTGCCCCGTCGGCGTGGCCCGCAAATCAAGACCCGCAAATTGCGATGGAAGCGCAGCGGAATATTGATTGTCGCCGCGGGCCGCATCATACTTGCGGACATACTATTCCATCGATGGAGCCGTTATGACTTATCGCCGCATTTTGATCATGGCCGCATTTGCTGCGGCGTTTGCAGTCCCGAGCGGAGGCGCGCACGCGTTCGGTGATGTGCCCGACAGCTATTTCGATGCCACAGTCGATGTCGGTTGCTGGAAATGGAATTGGTACCAGCACGCGAACTACAACGTCTGCCCGGTGTACGCGCACCCCAAGGCTTACATGCATCCGCGCCATGTGCGTGCGGCTATTCGCACCAAGGGCTGATGTAATTCGGCGGCTGACCTAACTCAGCGATCCGCGCGACGTCATGCTGCGTCGCGCGCGACCTCCCGCATCATCCGCCCGGTTTACGGCGTGGTGATCGTGCAGGCGACCGAACTGTTCTTGCCGAAATTCAGAATCGCGTTTTCGCGCAAGCCGTCGAGCCAGATGCCGCGGCCGGCGTAACGATAGCCGACTCCCATCGGAACGAGTCGGACGTAGGAGGGATGATGCGGCCCGGTGCGAAGCGTGGCCGTCACGATATCGCCCGCCAGACTCACCGCGATCGGACACATCGGATATTCGCGGCCGTTCTCGCAGCTCAGGACGATGTCCGAACAGCCGCCCGAAACCGCTCCATGCGGCGGGACGATCCCGAGATCCGCAGCGCGCGCCGGCATCTGATTTGCCAAAGCAAGAATCCCTGCAAGCGCTAAATATTTGAAATTAAAATGATTTTTTGCTGGCATCGCCCGCCCCAAGTCAGTGTGGCGCGATCATCCGGTATGCGGTCCTGCCGGTCAATGCACCTTCCCGCCTAAAAGCGCGACGGTCGCCTGACCGTTGCAATTTAACCACACCCGCAACTGCTTCAGGGTTAACCGAAAGAGTTCCTTGACCCCGTTCCGTCGAGGCCGGATTATGATCCTTAAAATTCGGTTAAATCCCTTTGCAGGGTTTGATTTTTTTTAAGGGCAGGTTGTCATGAACGGACCGTTTCGTATTGCACAGGCGGATACTGCTGGAGCCGGTGGAGGCAAACAGCAGCGGATCATCAAGATAACCAAGCCGTATGGCGACCAGTCTGTCGCTATCCCGCTGAGCTACGACGGAAGCGTCAAGGCGGATCTCTCCGCGATCGCGAGCGAGAAGATCACGCTGGTCCATCTCGGCGACAAGCTGATCATCCTGTTCGACAACCATTCGACGGTCACGCTCGAGCCGTTCTACGACAGCACGGGAAAGCCGCTCGGGGATCTCACTGTCGAAGTGTCGCCCGGACGGGACATCACCAGCGCTGAATTCGCAACGCTGTTTCCGGTCACCGACGATCAGTCGGTTCTGCCGGCGGCGGGCACCGGCAACGGAGGCGGCGCGCAGGCTTCAGGTGCAAATTTCACGACGGTCGGCGTCGATCCGCTCGCCGCGGGTAATCCGCTCGCTCTGCTTGGCCCCGAAGAGTTGCCTGGCTTCACGATCGACAACATCCTTGCGACGCCGTTCGTCAACGGACTGCCGACGGCGGGATCGGGAGACATCGTCGCTCTCGACGAGGATGAGATCCCGGGGGCTCACGGCAATGCCGGCGGTGTGGGCGACATCGATGCGCCGGCGAGCTTCAGCGGGATATTGACGCATGATTTCGGTCCCGACGGATTCTCCGGAACCGGCGGCACTGGCGATATCAATTTCGCGGCGATGAACGGAACGAGCCAGACGAACAACGGCATCACCGTCACGTTCAGCTGGAATGAGGCCACTCATACGCTTACGGCGAACGACGGAAGCAATGACGTTTTCCAGCTCGTGGTCAACGATCCGAGCACCGGCGCATATACCGTAACCTTGCTGCATGCCTTGCATCATCACACCGATGCCCTGGCCGACAACACCGAAGCAAGCGACATTTTCAACCTCGTCTTCACGGTGATCGATTCGAACGGGAGCGCGGTCAACGGCAAGCTCGCATTGGAGATCAATGACGATACGCCGACCGCATTGCCGTCTGCGCCGCATGACACCGTCGTTGAGGGCGAAGGCGAAAATGGATCGATCACGCACTTTGCGACGATCGACGATGAAGGCCAGGCCGGGGGAAATATCGGCGGCAAGGGCGATGATCCCGGTCAATCCACCAGCGTGTCCGGTACGCTTGACATTCTGCCGGGAGCAGACGGGCTGAAGGCCGTTGCGTTCACCGGTCTTGATGGCGCGCCGCATGTGGTGGTCACTGCGGATGACGGATCGCACCCTGCCTTGCAGGTGGTTTATGTCGATCCGGTGACCAACGTCGGCACCATCGAAAACGTCACCCTGACTTGGCAATCCGATGGCGCCGGCGGTGGCACCCTGACCGGATCGTCCGCGCACATCGCGGAAGCGTTCACGATCACGGTCGATGCCGCGGGCAATTACACCTACACCGCATTTGCGCCGCTGGCGCATCCGCTGAACAGCGGTGGCGAGGAGGGCGGCGGAACGTCGTTCGAGGATAACCTGCTCCTCGCATTCTCCTATACCGCCACGGATGGCGACGGCGACCGGGCGACCTCCACGCTGACCATCAATGTCGACGATGATTCGCCGACGGTTGTTGGCAGCGACGGCAGCGGCACGGTTTACCACGTTGACGAGGGGGACATTGTCACGTTGCAGTCGCTGGGCACGAGCCCGAACGACGGCAACGGGGACGGCTCGTTCACGGGCTCGCCGGCGGACAACATCGCGGGACCGGCGGTGGTGTCGGGCTCGGTTCTGGGCGCGGTGCATTTTGGCGCGGACGGCGAGGGCGGGTTCTCGTTCGCGTCGGACGCGGCCTCGACGCTGCAGGGCCTCGGGCTGACCTCGAAGGGCGGCACGCTGCATTATGTGGTGAACGGCGACACGCTGACGGCCTATGTGGATAACGTGCAGGCGGGCACCTACAATCCGGTGCTGGACCGCACGGTGTTCACGCTGACGGTGGATCACACGACGGGCGAGTTCCAGTTCCAGCTGTTCGACCAGCTCGACCATGTG
>Ga0153956_1001091_pt1 | contig 25839 bp, 26 predicted proteins | sample TSFL040MetaG_FD_104704 | JGI IMG/M metagenome (GOLD analysis project Ga0153956, IMG submission 104704) | Attine ant fungus gardens microbial communities from Florida, USA - TSFL040 MetaG | ecosystem: Host-associated > Fungi > Mycelium > Unclassified | place: USA: Florida, Wekiwa Springs... | reverse complement strand
GAGCGCATCCACGTCACCCGCTCCCGGGCGAAGCCGGGCGGCACCGCGCAGGTCGACGGGCAGATCCCGTTCAAGCGCGCGCGCAAGCCGCCGTGGCTGAAAGTCCCGGCCCCGGGCGGGCCGAACTACCGGCGCCTGAAGGAGACGATCGACGGCGACAACCTCCACACCGTCTGCGAGGAGGCGAACTGCCCGAACGTCGGCGAGTGCTGGGAGCGCGGCACGGCCACGTTCATGATCCTCGGCGATGTCTGCACGCGCCGGTGCGGGTTCTGCAACGTCCAGACCGGCAAGCCGAGCTGGAACGACCCGCTGGAGCCGCTGCGCGTCGCCAACCAGGTGAAAGCGATGGGCCTTCGTCACGCCGTCGTCACGTCCGTGGATCGCGACGACCTCCCCGACTACGGCGCGAGCGCCTTCGTCGGCGTCGTCCGCTCGATCCGGATGATGGCGCCGGACTGCAAGGTCGAGATCCTCACCCCCGACTTCCGCGGCCAGGAGATGCCGCTGGCCAAGGTCATCCACGAGAAACCCGACGTCTTCAACCACAACGTGGAGACGGTGCCGCGCCTCTACCCGATCGCCCGCCGCGGCTCCCAGTTCGCCCGCTCCGCCCGCGTGCTGAAGATGGCGAAGGAGATGGGCGGCGACGACGTCGTGACCAAGTCGGGGCTGATGGTCGGGCTCGGCGAGTCCTTCGAGGAGATGGTCGAGACCTTCGGCCTCCTGCGCGAGCACCGCGTCCAGGTCCTCACCGTCGGCCAGTACCTGCGGCCGACCGAGAACCACCTGCCGGTGGTGCGCTACTGGCACCCGGACGAGTTCGAGGCGCTGGAGAAGGCGGCCTACGAGCTCGGCTTCGAGTCGGTGGCGGCGGGCCCGCTGGTGCGCTCCAGCTACCACGCCGACCAGAACCTGCCGGTCGGCAAGCGCGCCGAGAGCCTGCTGGCGCAGGAGGAGGGACGATGACCGTCGCCAGACCGCAGCCGGATCCGAACCGCGGCCTGGTCGATTCCGACGTCCACCACACCTGGGCGGACGGCTCGCAGTTGCTCCCCTACCTGCCGCGCGAGTGGCGCGAGTACGCCGAGGAGTCATCCCCGCAGCTGCGGCCGCCGACCGTCATGTATCCGCAGATCGGGGGAGTCAACAAGCGGGTCGACACCTTCAGCCCGGACGGCGAGCTGCCCGGCTCGGTCCGCGAGCGCCTGCAGACGCAGCTCCTCGACCCGTTCGAGGTCGAGGCGGCGGTCCTCAGCTACGACTTCGGCAACGAGCCGAGCCACTTCAACCCTTTCTTCAGTGCCGCAGTCGCCGCTGCCGCCAACGACTGGACGATCGAGCAGTGGCTCACCGACGACGAGCCGCGCCTCTACGCCGGAGCCCTCTGCCCCTCGCAGCTGCCCGAGGAGGCGGCCAAGGAGATCCGTCGGGTCGGCCCCACCTGCGCATCGTCTCGGTGCTGCTCTGCAGCGACGGCCTGGGACTGCCCTTCGGCCACCCCGCCTACGACCCGATCTACGCGGCAGCCATCGAGGTCGGCTTGCCGATCTCCATCCACGTCGGCAACGAGGTCCACCGCATCTCCCACTACACCGCGGGCGGCGTGCCGAGCATGCGGCTGGAGGTGCATTCGCTGATGCTCCAGCCGCTCCAGCACTACGTCACCAGCATGCTTGTCTACGGCCTCTTCGAGCGCTTCCCCGAGCTCCGCGTCGGCATCATCGAGGGCGGCGTCTCCTGGGTGCCGTGGCTGCTGATGCGCCTCGATGCCGTCGCCCCCGAGCTCGCCCGCGAGACCCCGTAGTTGAAGCGCGCGCCCAGCGATTACGCCCGTGAGCACCTCCGCTTCAGCACCCAGCCGTTCGACGCCGGACCGAATCGCGACGAGCTGGTCGAGCTGCTCGCGAGCGTCGAGGGAATCGAGCGGATGCTGATGTTCTCCTCCGGCTACCCGCGTTGGGACGCCGACGACCCGCTCTACCTGAGCCGCGTCCTCCCTGCCGGCTGGCGCGAACCGGTCCTCCGCGAGAACGCCCGCGACTACTACCGCCTCCCCGCCCGGCCGACCGTGGCGGTCCCCGCCTGATGCCCGACTACGACGCCAGCCCGCTCGACGCCCTCACCGACGGCGAGCCCGCAGTGGTCCGGGTCGGCCGCCGCGAGGTCGTGCTCGTGCGCCATGGCGATGAGGTCTTCGCGCTCGCCAACCGCTGCCCGCACCAGGGTGCGGAAATGTGCCGCGGGCGGGTGCGCAGCAAGCTCGACGGGCCGGCGATCGGAAGGCTGCGGCTGCGCGCCGAGGTCCCGTCCTCGCCGGCCCCTGGCACGGCTGGGAGTTCGAACTGACCACCGGGGCCTCGGCCTTCGACCGGCGCTACCGGGTGAAGACCTACCCGGTGACGATCGACGGCAGCCAGGTGAAGGTGCGCATCTGATGACGGACACCTCCGCTGCCCGCATCGACGTCGCGGCGCACCTGCCGTGACCGTCGGAGAAGGTGATCTGGGACCGCCTCGACGCGGAGTGGAGCGACTACGTCGGCACGGCGGGCTCGTTGCCCGGCGGCTTGGGCGCACGGCCGATCCACATCGAGAACCCCTACACGGCGCCGGGAGTGACCCGCGGGGTAGGCGCCGCCCCGAACGAGGACCGTGACGCCAACGGACCGACGGTCTACGTTCAGGAGCCGGGCGTCATCCTCGGCGCCGAGCCGAATCCATACCTGGCGCGCGAGATCGCCCGGGCGGCGAACGACTGGCCGCTCGATAACTGGCTCCGCCCCGCGCCCGAGCGCCGGCGCGGGGCGATCGTCGTCGCCCCGCAGCTCCCCGCCGAGGCGGCGATCGAAGTCGAGGTCCGCGCCGGTGACCCGCTCTTCGCCGCCGTGCAATTCGGCGCGACCGCGTTCGCCCGCCCGTTCGGGCACCCGGTCCACCTGCCGCTGATCGAAGCCGCCCCCCGCAACGACCGCCCCTGATCATCCACGCCGACGGCGACGCGGCGCTGGAGAGCCCGGCGACGCCGAGGACTGGCGGCGACGGGCGATGCACGACAACGCGGCGGTGCTCTTCGGCGAGCGTCTCGCTCTCGGGGAACTCACTTTGGAGGCGGCCACAAACCGCCGCCCGGGTGCTCCCGCGACTGCGTCGGACTCCTCCTAACCTCGGCACAGATATTCGCAGTCAAAGGAGGACCCGTGGCAACCAAGGCCAAGTGCCCCATCGATTTCGATCATCACCTCCTAACCGACCCTCCCGCCACCTACGAGGCACTGCGCGCCGAGCCTCCGGTGTCCTGGAGCGAGAACCACGGCGGCTACTGGGTCGTGACCGGCTACGAGGAGGTTGCCCACGCCCTCGACAACCCGGAGATCTTCTCTTCCCAGCTGCAGTCGGGACCGAACGGCGAACCACAGGCAGGCCTCTTCATCCCCGCCGACAAAGCGCTGGTGCCGATGATCCCGGCGGAGACCGACCCGCCGGACTGGCGCCCTTACCGGATGCTCCTGACCAAGCGGTTCTCGATGACCGCGACTCGGGCGATGCGGCCAATGGTCGAAGAAATCGTCGCTCGCCGGCTCGGCGCGGTGCTCTCCACCGGCCACTGCGACATGGTCCTCGACCTTGCCGGGCCGATCCCGGCCAGCGAGATGCTGCGCCTGATGGGTCTCGACGAAGACGACTGGGCCTTCTACGCCGAGCCCCTCCACAACTCGCTCGGCTACCCGATCGTCAACGGCTGGCTGAAGATGCCGGCGACCTACCGATGCTTAGGGTCGCGATCGACCGGGGGCGGTGCCAGGGCCACCAGATGTGCAGGCTTGGGTCCCGATGTTCGGATACTGGCTGCTCTCGTCCTCGCCTGAAGGAGCTCGAAGGCGCGGTCCAAAGCTGCCCCGAGGAGGCGACCTCGGTGACCCGGGTCGGCGCCGACTGACCCGCACGAACTTTCAACCGACAATGGACCGTCTGGAGGACGATCAGTGAAGATTCAAGAGGTAAGGCTCACCCCGTTCAAGCGTAAGTTGGCGGGCAACCCCGAGGACGTGATGGTCAAGGACCAGAGCCTCGAAGCGGTCATCACCCAGTATGTGGTGGTGGAGATCATCACCGACGAGGGGGTCAAAGGCGAGGGGATCACCCACGGTGGCGATGCGCTGGCGATGAAGCGTTACCTGGAGAACTACGTCGCTCCGGTGCTGATCGGCCGTGACCCGCGCAACCGCGAGGAGATCTGGCAGACGATGTGGCGCCTCGACCGCCTCTGGTTTACCCAGAAGTTCGTCCTCGGGGCGGTGGACGTGGCGCTCTGGGACCTCTACGGGAAACTGAAGGACGCACCGATCGTCGAGCTCCTCGGCCGATACACCGACCGGATGCCGGTCTACGCCAGCTCGATGACCAAAGAAACGGTCGAGGAATATGTCGAGGAGGCCCTCATCTACAAGGACCGCGGCTTCCGCGGCTACAAGCTCCACACCGTCGGCGAGCTCAACATCGACCGCAAGATCTGCCGCGCGGTCCGCGAAGCGGTCGGCGACGACTGGCCGCTGATGGTCGACTCGGTGAGCGCCTTCGACTACCCCGACGCGCTGAAGCTCGGCCGCGAACTAGAGGAGCTCGACTACGAATGGTTCGAGGAGCCGCTGCGCGATTATCAGATCGACCGTTACCGCGATCTCGCCGAGGCACTCGACATCCCGATCGCCGGGACCGAGGTGAACGAGGGCTCCGTCTTCGGCGTCGCCCCCTACATCACCGCCCGCGCGGTCGACATCGTCCGCGCCGACACGGCGTTCAAGCAGGGCATCACGGCGACGAAGAAGATCGCCACCCTGGCCGAGGCGCACGGGATGCGCTGCGAGCTGCACACCAACGGCAATCAGCTGCTCGACGCCTACAGCCTCCACGTCGCCTGCTCGATCCCGAACACGCGCTTCTTCGAGCAGCTCGTGCCGGAGGCGCTCTTCACCTTCGAGGGCGCGCCGACGGTCGAGATGGAGGACGGCTACGCGCTTGTGCCGACCGGCCCCGGCGTCGGCCTGCCGCTCGACTGGGAGTGGGTCGGGGCCAACCGGCTCGACTGAGGTCCTGACGAGGGCGGCGCCGCGGCGGCGCCGCCCTCACTCCGCGGCGATCTCGTAGACCAGCTCGTAGCGGTCGCTGGCGATCGTCATGTGGGTGACTTCGATCGGTTCGCCGCCCGCCTGGTGCCCGACCCGCTGCACGCAGAGCACCGAGGTCTCGGGACGCAGGTTGAGAAGCTCCGCCTCCCGGCGCGTCGCCTGCCGGGCGCTCACCGACTCGACGAAGTAGGTGATCGTGTGGCCGGCTTCCTCCAGTCGCGCCATCGAGCCGCCGGGACCGGAATCGACTTCCTCGATCAGGGTGCCCTCAGTGAGCCGGCGCGGGATGAGAGTGCGCGCGAGCTCGACCGGTTCCTCGCCCGCGTGCATCACCCGGTCGCGGACCAGCACCTCGACGCCGACCGAGATCTCGAGCTGGCGGGCGGTCTCGGGGTCGGCCTTCTCGATCCGCACCTCCGCCTGGACGAAGGCGGAGACGCCGGCCACGTCGGCGTCGAGGAAGAAGGCGCCGCGGCGGGCGTCGCGGCGTGAGCTGCCGAGTCGATTGCGGCTCAGGCGCTTCAGCTTCGGCCGCGCCCGCACGAAGGTCCCGGCGCCGCGGCGGGTGGCGACCAGGCCGCTGCCGCGCAGGTGGTCGATCGCGTTCTGCACCGTCTGCTGAGATACGCCGTAGGACTTGACCAGCTCTTTCTTCGGCGGCAGCTGATCGCCGGTGCGATAGTCGCCGCGTTCGATCGCCTCGCCGAGGTCGTCGGCGATCTGGATGTAGAGCGGCGCGCTCGGGCGTCCCGCGACGCCGGTCCCGGGCATCAGCGCTCGCCGGGGGGCGCGCCGACCTCGTAGGTCTCCCCCGCCACCGCCCAGGCGAGCGGGCCGGAGTAGGCGGCGGCCGCCTCACCAAAGACCTCGTCGGCGTCGCGCCAGGTCGGGTTGTGGGTGAGCAGGGTGCGACGAGCGCCGGCCCCGGCCGCCGCCTCACCCGCCTGCGTGCCGGTCATGTGATTGTGGAGCGGCAGGCCCGGGCGCGTTTCCCAGGTCGCCTCGATCAACAGCAGGTCAGCCGCGGCGGCAAGTGCGTCGACGCCCGCGCAGGGGCCGGAGTCGCCGCTGAAGGCGAAGGTGGACGCGCCGTCGCTGACCCGGAACCCGAAGGCTTCGACCGTGTGCTCGACCTCGTGCACCTCGAAGGCCAGCGGGCCAATCTCGAAGGTCTGCCCCGGACGCAGGGGGCGATGGTCGAAGACGTCGCTCGCGTCTTCCTTCGCCCGCGCCTCGGCGGTCGGGGCATAGGCGGTGCCGATCCGCTCGACGGCGCCGTCGGGGGCGTAAAGCGGCAGCCGTTGCCGCTCGTCTTTCCCGACCGGGTTGTAGCGGCGCTGGACCAGCAGCGCGGGCAGGTCGGCGGTGTGGTCGGCATGCAGGTGGCTGACCACCACCGCGTCCAGATCTTCAGGGTCGAGGTGGCGCCCGAGGGCGCCCATCGCGCCGTGGCCGAAGTCGATCAGCACCGCCGTGTCGGCGGCGCGCAGGAGCAGGGCGGTGTTGGGGTTCGAAGGGGTCGGGATCCCCCCGGCGCACCCTAAGACGGTCAGCTGCATGGCCCGCGAGCCTAGATGAACCAGCTCGCCCCGCCAGAGCGGCGATTGGGGGCTACGCCAAGGTCCGCCCGCGCTGGCCCGACGCGTCCCAGACCGCATGCCAAAGGGATTTCCCGGCCTCGGGCGCGTTTGTAGGTTTCCCTCAAAGCTGTCTAGTCAACTTCGATCTCGACCGGTGGCCCGGGGGTAGTTTGGCGACCGGACCGGTGGCTCGACCACGGATCACTTGGGATGGAGAACGGAGGAAGGAATATGGCTGCAGCGATGCAGGAGGCCGGGACGGGCGAGAACCTGTTTGCCGCCGGTGACATCAAGGGCAAGGCGCAATGGTTTCGCAGTCCCGCCGACGTCCTGGCAGCGGACGAGGACACGCTCGACGAACTCATCGCCTTCGTCGAGAAAGGCGGCGCGACGTTCATGTCCCCGATCCATGCCGACCTCGCCGCGGTTGTCTGCACGGCGGGCACGCTGGAGTCGCACCTGGCGATCGTCTCCCGCGAGGTCGACGTGCCCTGCGTGATGGGCGTGTCCCTCTCGGTCGAGATCGAGGACGGCGACGAGGTCAGCCTCGACCTCAGCGACGCTATGGTAGGGAAGGTCCGCGTGGAGAAGGCGGACGAGGTCGCCGCATGAGCACGCTCAGCCCGGAGAAGGAGCGGCTCTACACCGACCCGACGTACGAGCCGACGCTGGAGGAGTGGAACGAGCTCCTACTGGCGATGGGCAACGCATACAAATCGGAGCTGATCAAGCGGACGATGTTCGAGTCCGAGCTGTTCGGCATGAACACCTACCTCGTGCTCTCCTTCCTGGACGAGTACGCCCGCGAGGCGGACCGCCTGCGGAAGATCCTCGCCGACGCGACGCCGGAGCAGCTGATCGGCGACCTTCGGGTGGGGACGAAGCGCAACTTCATGGGCGTGATCTCCTACCCCCTGAACTACTTCATCGGCCGCGAGCTGCTGATTGACCTCGGTGAGCTGAAGCCGGACGAAAACGTCGACGACCATCTCGTCGTCCTCGACTGGTGGCGCAAGGCGACGATCGCCCAGCGCACCGACGGCGTGCTGCTGAACATGGACGCCGACCCAGTGGAAAGCGTCCAGGTGCTCCGCCCCGAGGTGCTCGCGGAGATCCTCGACAACCTCGCCGACGATCCCGCCGAGGTCGCCGCCGCGCGGAAATACGGTGGCGGCTTTCAGGCCTACTGCTTCCTCGAGAACTGTGACTCACGGATCGCCGTGTCGGAGACGGGCCCCTACGACCTCGGCAACGGCAACTACCTCGCCGTACGCGAGCTGACCGCCGACCGCGACGGGGACTTCCCCTGGACCGATGGCATCCGTGACCTGATGGAGCACCACCACTTCGCGGTCGCCTACGAACTGCCGAACTCGGTGCACATGGAAACGAACGTCTGGGGCACCGCCTGGTTCACCCCCGCCGACTACACCCGCCACGTCACGCGCGCGCGGGTGTTCGTGACCGAGAACGGCAAGCTGGAGCCGCTCGACGCGGCGCGCCTCGCCGAGCTGCGGAAAGGGGTGCGGGCCGCCCACCGCAAGCTGTACGAGCGGATGAGCGAGATGAGCGTGAAGGAAAGGACGCTGATCGCCTCGCTGATCTACACCTGGAAGACGAAGCCGTGGGCGCGCGCCGCCGGGGTGTACGATGAACTCGAGTGGGACCTGCTGCCCGAGGTGGCGTCCCGCTACGAGGAGTTCGCCGACGACCAGGTTGCCGCGGCGGCGATCGGTGCCGCCTTCGTCCCCGCCGATCGCGACGGCTGCTACCGGCCGCTGGAGGGCTGAAGATGACCCCACAGAACGGCACTGCCCGGCAGCTCAGCGACGAGCAGTTCCAGGTGCTCCACGGCGCCGCGCTCTGCCAGACGGTCGACGTGGCCGGCGTCGCGGAGACGATCGGCGTCGCCGAGGAGGCGGTGAACGCCGAGCTCGAGGCGGCGATCGAGCGCGGTGACGTCCTTCGCATCCGCACCTCGATGCTGGTCTCCGAACAGGGGCAGGAGCTGCTCCGGCAGGAATACGAGCGGCGATACGCGGAGCTGCACGAGGACGCTCGGTACGCCGAGACGCTCGATCGCTTCGAGACCGTGAACAAGCAGCTGCTGACGGTGATGTCCGATTGGCAGACGGTGAGCGTCGGCGATAGCCGGGTGCCGAACGATCATTCCGACACCAGCTACGACGCCGAGGTGATCGGCCGGGTCGGCGACATCGTCGACCGGGTGGAACGGGTGCTGGTGCCCTTCAGCGAGGCCGAGCCGCGGATCGGCCGCAGCTGCGAGCGGCTCGGGAGCGCGGTCGATCGTGCCCTCGCGGGCGAGACGGATTACGTCAGCGGGATCACCGTCGCCTCCGTGCACACCGTCTGGTTCCAGCTGCACGAGGACCTGCTGCGGCTGATGGGCCGCGAGCGCGACGAGTAGCCCCGAGCTTTTCAACCAACAGTCCCCTGAGGAGGATCCATTGCAGCGCCACGAAATGCAGATGCTGATCGGCGCCGACGAGCGACTCGATCACCAGACTCCGGAAACGTTCGCCAACGTGAGCCAGTCGGACCTGTCCTGGACCGAGAAGATCTTCAGCATGATGTTCCCGCCTGATGCACGCATCCAGGTGTTCAGCGGGCTCGGGAAATACACCAACCGCAACATGATGGACATGTACGCGGGCTTCTCGCGCGGCAAGGAACAGTGGACCGTCCGCGCCGCCCGGCGCCTTGACGAGGACCCGGATCGCATCGGCGTCGGCCCGTTCGACTTCCACATCGTCGAGCCGCTGAAAAAGGTTCGGTTCGAGCTGCGGGAGAACGACGTGCTGCCCTTCAAGTTCGACTACACCTGCACCGGCAACTCGCCCTGCTACCTGGAGTTCGCCGACTGGCAGCGCGAGCCGGTCGGGTTCCGCATCAGCTCCGACCTGCAGCGCTACCACCAGGCGATCGCGATCGAGGGCTGGTACGAGATCGACGGCGAGCGCACCGAGTTCAGCGACGAATGGATGGGTTTCCGCACCCACTCCTGGGGCGTCCGCATGGATGTCGGCGAGCCGCCCAAGGACGTCCACGTACCCGACCGGCTGACCAGCAACTTCTTCTTCCTCTGGGGCCCGTGGTCGATGCAGCGCCCTGACGGCACGCCGTTCACGATGATCACCCACCTCCAGGAAGTCGACGGCGAAGTCACCTACTTCAACGGCCTAGAGGAGCACCCCGACGGCAGCCAGAAGTCCTACTACGGGTTGAAACACGAACTGGAGTTCGACAAAGTGAACCGCCGGCTGCTCGGCGGCAAGCTGCATTTCGACACCGGCTGGGGACAGGTCCACAGCTTCACGGTGGAACCGGTGAGCGATACCGGCCTCCACTATGGCCCGGCGCTCTACTTCGGCTTCAAGGGGCGCCGCCACGGGACCTGGATCGGCGACTACCTCGAGGACGGCGAGATCTACAAGGACTGCACGACGCCGGAGGCGGCGCGCGAGCTGCACCAGATGCAGGACCGCATCGTGCGGATCCACGATGAGGAAGGCAACACCGGCTACGGCAGCCTCGAGACGATCGTCACCGGCGTCTTCCCGGAGCTGGGTCTCACCGAGGAGAGCTCATATCTATGAGGGCTCCGCGCATCCTGCTCGTCAATGACGACGGCATCAGCGCGCCGGGCATCAGCCTGCTCGAGTCGGTGGCCAGGGAGCTGAGCGACGACGTCTGGGTCGTCGCTCCCTCCGCCGACCGCTCGGGCGCGGCGAGCTCGGTGACGCTGGCGCTGCCGGTCCGCCTCGAACAGGTGGACGACCGCCACATCGCCGTCTCGGGGTCCCCCACCGACTGCCTCGTGCTGGCGGTCAGCGAGCTGCTCGACCGGCCCCCCGACCTGGTCCTCTCGGGGATCAACCGCGGCGCCAATCTCGGCGTCGACACCCGGTACTCGGGCACCTGCGCGGTCGCCCAGGAGGCGGCGAAAGAAGGGATCCGCGCGATCGCCCTCAGCCAGGACTTCGTCCGCGGCGAGGAGGTCCCCTGGGACACCGCGCGCGAGTACGCCCTACCGACGATCCGGCAGCTGCTGGAGCTGGACCCCGGCGACCTCTCCTGGAACGTGAACTTCCCGTCCGTCCCCGCGGCCGAGGTGAAGGGCATCAAGGTGACGCACCTCGGCGCCCGCACGACGAAGCCGTTCGAAATCTCCCACCGCCTCGATCCCTCAGGGCGCGACTACTACTGGCTGCGTTACACGCGCCATGAGGAGGCCGCCGGGGAGGCCGAAACCGATCTCGCCGCGAGCGTCGCCGGATACGTGTCGGTGACCCCGATCCCGCTGCGCTCGCGACCCGACGCCGAGCTCGCCACCGCCCGCGGGGCGTTCGGGCTCGCCCAGACCGCAGGAGGAGTGCAAGCATGAGCAGAGGAACCCTGACCGCCGACCGCCTGGCCCTGTCGACCGGGGAGCCGGGGGGCATCGATGTCGCCCGCCGCTTCCTCGGGCGACCGCTGCGCCACTACATCGGCGGCGAGATGACCGAGAGCGCCGACGGCGCGACCTTCGACGTCGTCTCCCCCGCCACCGGCGAGACGATCGCCAGCGCCTGTGCCGCCGGGACGACCGAGGTCGAGGCCGCGGTGGCGGCGGCGCGCGAGGCCTTCGACGACGGCCGCTGGCGCAAGCTGACCCTGCTGGAGCGGGAAATGATCATGTTGCGGCTGGCCGACCTGGTCGAAGCGGCGGCGGACGAGCTGAGCGTGTTGGAGGTGCTCGACAACGGGATGCCGCAGGCCTTCGCGCGCGGCACCGCGATCCGGGCGGCGACGATCATCCGCTACTACGCGGGCTACCTGACCAAGATCGAGGGCACGCTGAACCCGGTCGATCCCGGCTTCCTCAGCTACAGCCGGCGCGAACCGATGGGCGTCTGCGTCGGCATCACCCCCTGGAACGGACCGCTGTACGTCGCCGTCTCGAAGATCGCCCCGGCGATCGGCTGCGGCAACACGATGGTGCTGAAGCCGGCCGAGGACACGCCGGTGACGGCGACGCGGCTTGGGGAGCTCTGCCAGGAGGCGGGGCTGCCGGCGGGCGTCGTCAACATCGTCCACGGTGACGGTGGCGTCGGCGCGTCCCTGGTCGCCAATCCCGACGTCGACAAGATCAGCTTCACCGGCTCGACCGAGGTCGGCAAGCAGATCCAGAAGGTGGCATCAGAGCGGCTTGCGCGGGTCACCTTGGAGCTGGGTGGCAAAAGCCCCGACATCGTCTTCGCCGACGCCAACCTCGACATCACCGTGCCCGGCACCGTCAACGCGGTCTACGCCAATACCGGGCAGCGCTGCATCGCCGGCTCGCGGCTGCTGGTCGAGCGCTCGGTCCATGACGAGCTCGCCGAACGCTTCGCCAAGGCGGCCGGCGAGCTGGTGGTCGGCGACGGGTTCCACGAGCGCACCCAGCTGGGACCCCTGATCTCCTCGACACAGTTCGACCGCGTCGCGGGCTACGTCGACCTCGGGGTCGAAGAGGGCGCCGACTTGGTCGCGGGCGGCGGCCAGTGGGAGGGCGAGGGGTTCTTCGCCGAGCCGACGATCTTCGCCAACGTCGACAACGACATGCGGATCGCCCGGGAGGAGGTCTTCGGCCCCGTCGTCACCGTCCTCCCCTTCGACAGCGAGGAGGAGGCGATCGCGATCGGCAACGACACCCGGTACGGCCTCGCCGCCGGGATCTGGTCGACGGACGCGAGCCGCATCCACCGGGTCACCGAGCAGCTCCAGGCCGGGATGGTGTGGGCGAATTGCTACGGCCTCTACCCGATGGGAGTCGGCTTCGGCGGCTTCAAGGAGTCCGGCTACGGACGTGAGCTCGGGTCCCCCTCGATCGACGTCTACACCCAGGTCAAGAGCCTGATCCAGCGGACCGACGTTTGACCCCCCACTTGACACTCGATCCGGCCACGATGCCGGGACAAGGAGCAGGAAGATGAAGACGAAGGCGGCTGTACTGCGCGAGCCCGGTAGCGACTGGGAGGTCTCGGAGCTCGAGCTCGATCCCCCGAAGGACCGAGAGGTCCAAATCAAGATGGTGTCAGCGGGACTCTGCCACTCCGACGAGCACGTCCGTTCGGGCGGCTCCACCGTCCGCTACCCGATCGTCGGCGGCCACGAGGGCGGCGGTATCGTCGAGGCGGTCGGCCCGGGCGTCACCAGGGTCGAGGTCGGTGACCACATCGTCTTCTCCTACATCCCCTCCTGCGGCCACTGCCGCTGGTGCGCCACGGGGTACACCGCCCTCTGCGACCTCGGCGCGACCATCACGGTCGGCCACATGCTCGACGGCACCTATCGCTTCCACGACGGGTCCGAGGACGTCGGCGCGCTGTGCCTGGTCGGCAGCTTCGCCGAACGGACCGTGGTCCCGGAGACCTCGGTGGTGAAGATCTCGAAGGAGTACCCACTGGACGTGGCCGGGCTGGTCAGCTGCGGCGTCCCGACCGGCTTCGGCAGTGCGACCAAGATGGCGGACACGCAGCCCGGCAACACGGTCGTCGTCTTCGGCACCGGCGGCGTCGGCATGAACGCGATCCAGGGGGCCGCCTCGGCGGGCGCGATCAACGTGATCGCCTGCGACCCGGTCGACTTCAAGCGCACCGTCGCCCCCGACTTCGGCGCCACCCACGTGGCGGCCGACGCCGCCGAGGCGATCGACCTGGCCAAGGACCTCACCAACGGCGTCGGTGCCGACGCCGCCGTGGTGACGATCGGCGTGGTCGAGCCGCCCCACATCCAGGCTGCCTTCGAGGCGATCCGCAAGCAGGGCACTCTGGTCCTCACCGGAACCTCCGGCTCGACCGCCGGCAACACGGTGCAGCTCCATGGCTCCACCCTGACCCTCTGGCAGAAACGAGTCCAGGGCACCATCTTCGGCGGCCTCAACCCGCACGCCGACATCCCCCGCCTCCTGAACGTCTACAAAGCCGGCGGCCTGAAGCTCGACGAGCTGGTCACCACCCGCTACAAGCTCGACGACATCAACGAGGGCTACCACGACCTCCACGAGGGCAAGAACGTCCGCGGCATCATCGATTTTTCCCTGTAGGTCCGAGCCGATCGAAGCCGGCGCCCCGGCGGGGGGCGTCGGCTCACGCATCTAGCGCGCCGCTCAGCCCGGGCGCGGCTCGGTCAGCAGCTCGCGAAACTCACGCCGCCGCTCGGGCCCCAACCCTGCGGCGCCCCGCAGGTACTCATCGAGCGACCCGTACTCGACCCCGATTTCCTCCCAGGTCGCCTCCAGGTAGCCGAGGCTCGCGTCAAGTGCGCGCGCCGTCCCCGGATCCAGCTCGGCGACCTCCTCCCCCGGCCCGGTCAGCGCGGCCGCGGTCTGCCGGCTGGCGAGGCCCTTGTCGTAGAAGTCGTTCGTCAGCAGGTAGTCCTCGACGATGGTGTCCCAGTCGGCGCCGCAGGCGGCGAGAAGCAGGGCGACGATGACGCCGGTGCGATCCTTGCCCTGGCTGCAATGGATGAGTACCGGGGTGTGGCCGGCCATGATGCGGTCGACCAGGGTCGCCAGCCCGCCAGTGCGGTCGAGGGCGCGGGGCATCGTCCGGTAGACCGCGGTCAGCACGGCGCGGAAGCCCGCCTCGCTGCCGGCCTCGCTGCGGGAGAACGGGACCTCGGGCCCCTCGTCCCCCCAGATCGGCAGCGCCAGCATCTGCGGCCGCTCGTGGGCCGGGGACCAGGGCATCGAGACGCCGACGCTCTCGGACGGCGCCCGCAGGTCGCAGACGAGCTTGATCCCGCGCTCGCCCAGATCCTCGAGGTCGGCCTGCGAGAACCGCGGCAGCGCCTCCGAGCGGATCAGCAGCCCATGGCGCAGGACCCTGCCGCCGCCGGCGTCGAGCCCGCCGAGGTCGCGCAGGTTGACCTGGGCGCCGACCTCCTCCGTCATACCTCCACCAACTCGGTCTCGGCGACCGGGTCGGGGTCGGCCTCGCCGACGATCGTGACCGTGCCGAGGTCGCCGTCGATGGTGACGGTGGCGCCGTCGGGGATCCGACTCATCGCCTTGGCGACGATCGCCGCCGGGAGGCCGTACTCGCGGGAGAGGCAGGAGCCGTGGGCGAGGATGCCGCCGGTCTCCAGGATCAACCCGGAGATGACGAGGAAGACCGGCGTCCACCCGGGGTCGGTGGAGTTGCAGATCAGGATGTCGTCCTTCTCCAGCGTGCCGATTTCGTCGAGGCTGCGGACGACGCGAGCGCGGCCGGTGACGATGCCGGAGCTGGTGCCGATACCGGCGAGGACGGTCCGGCCGTCGGCGCTGGTCTCGGCGATCTCGGGAATACTGCCGACGCCCTCGCCCGGCAACGCCGCGGTGCTGTCGCGGTGGATGTAGGACGGCAGGTTGTGTTCCTTGTTGTGGCGGCGCATGAAGTTGACCTTGCGGCCGGCGATCTTGGCCCGGCTGAGCGGCTCGCTCGCGCGGCCGCCGAGCAGGTCGTAGTTCTCGTGCAAGCCGAGGAAGTGGACGTCCATGTAGTCGTCGATCTGCCCGCGCTCGGCGAGCCGGCGGCCCATCTCCTCCACGGAGCGCTTGATCGCGGTAGCGATCAGGTCGAGGTACTCGCGCTCTTCGTCGCGGAAGACCATGAACTTGACGCACCAGTCCTGGACCACCTTGAAGGCTTCGAGCTTGAGGCCGCCGAGGGGCTGACGCGTGATCGCCGCGTAGACCTCCTCCTCGCGCTTGCGCCGCGTCTCGCGGTGCTCCTCTTCACGGTCGATCGGGTCGATGTCGCTCCCCATCAGCGCGCGGAAGGAGTTGTAGTCGAGGCCGAGGTCGTTCTCGCGGCGCGCGTACCAGTGGTCCCGATCGCTCGACCCGCGATGGCCGCGGCGCACCCGCCACGGCTGGTAGGCGGCGAGGAACTCGCGACCCACCTCGTGATTCTCGAGCTCGGCGAAGAACGCGGCGCCTTCCCGCTCGTCGAAGATCCCCTTCAGCAGATCCGAGTTCTTGATCTGCTGCCCGAACTCCCACATCTCGTGGTTTTCCTTCAGCGTGATCGTCTGCACGTCCATCCCCGAGGTGAGGTCGATGAAGGCGGCTTGGGTGTCGCCGGGGTACCACTTCGCGAGCAGTACGCCGAGCATCCCGAGGAAGAACGGGCAGTAGAGGAAGAAAGCTCCCCAGAGCTCTTCGTCGGCCTCCAACCACAGCTCCATGCCGCGGTCGATCTCGCGCCGGAGCGCCGCGTCGGAGAGCAGGCGCAGCTCCTGCGCGGTCATCCCGGCCGCCTCTTCGCGGCCCTCGTCGCCGGTCATCCGCTTGCCGAAGGACTTCAGGTAGCCGTAGGGCCCGGCATCGGGCTTCAGCGCCATGATCCGCCCGTAGGTGGTCAGGTACTCGCGCCAGGAGAACGGCGCCTCTTCGACTTCCTTCCACCACGACGGCGGCAGTTTGTTCAGCGCGCCAGGGTCGCGCAGCAGCTTCGGCGTCTGCTTCGGGACCAGCGCCCGCTCCATCGAGCAGCTGTAGTACGCCTCGGCGCGGTGGTACTTGAACACCCGCATCTTGGCGATCTCGGAGTTGCCATAGAGAGCGGCGGCGGCCTGGTGGCCGTCGCTCAGCTCCTTGATCCGCATCGTGTACATCAACGGTGAGATCGCGCCGAGCGAGAAGTCGCTGGTGAAGCCGATGCCGTAGACGGCATCCGGATCGTCGGGGACCTCCTGCCAGTACTCGAGGTCCTCGTCCCAGCTGAACTCGACGCCGGTGATCGGACGCGCCTGGAGGACGTAGAAGGTGCCGGCGGCGAGCGCCCACTCGATGTCCTGGGGCAGGCCGTCGTAGGCCTCCATGACCCGGCGGCCGAGCAGGCCGAGCTCACCGGCGCGACGCTCGTCGAGCGCGTCTTCGCGCTGCTCGGTCGGCGAGACGTCCTCGGTGACGGTGCCTTGGCCGCTGTCAGGGTCGCGGACGATGCGGAGCAGCTTCGTGCCGAGGGTGCGACGGCGGACCTCGAGGGACTCGCGGTCGAGGATCACTTCGTCGGGGGTGACGATGCCGGAGACGATGCTCTCGCCCAGTCCCCAACTCGCGTTGACGACGAACTCATCGGTGGCGGCGGTCAGTGGGTTGGCGGTGAACATCACGCCGGAGACGTCGGACTCGACCATCCGCTGAATCACGACGGCCAGCTGCACGCCGTGGCCGAAGCCCTTATTCTCGCGATAGGCGACCGCCCGGGCGGTCCACAGCGAGGCCCAGCAGCGGCGGACCGCATCCAGCACCGCGTCGGCCCCGCGGACGTCGAGGTAGGTGTCATGGAGGCCGGCGAAGGAGCCCTCGGCGAGGTCCTCGGCGGTGCCTGAGGAACGGACCGCGACGTAGGTGCTCTCGTCGCCCTCGGCGAGGCCCGCGTAGGCGTCCCTGACCGCGGCGTCGATCTCGCTCGGGACGGCACCCGCGACGATCGCCTCGCGGATCACGGCGGCCGCGCGGTCGACCGCGTCGGCGTCGCCGAAGTCGACGCCCTCGAGCGCCCCGGTCGCGACCCGCTGGAGGTCGACCTCGCCGGCGAAGCGCTCGTAAGCCTCGGTCGAGACCGTGAAGCCGCCCGGCACCGGCAATCCGGCGGCGACCAGGCGGCCGAGGTTGGCTCCCTTGCCGCCGACCAGCTCGATGGCCTGGCCGTCGGGATCGTCAAACGGGATTACTAAAGGCATGTTGCTCCTCTCCTGGGGCTTCCCGCCCTGGAACCTAGAGGTGGCCGGCTGCCACCACCGCCCGGCGGAACGTCACCGTTTGGGGGTTCCTCCAAGTGGCTCAGGCGGAGCCGTGGACCATCGAGACCAGCGTCCGACTCATCTCCACCTGGTCGTCCGCGGCGAGGATGTTGCGGCCGTACTGGATCCCGCGGGCGCCCCCGGCGAGGAGTAGCCGGGTGCGCTCGCGGATCTCCTCATCGGGAGCGCGAGCGCCGCTGCCGATGAAGATGGGGACGTCGCCGACGGCGGCGACGAGGTCGACGATCTCGCCTGCCGGAGCGGGCGGCTCGGTCTTCACGATGTCGGCGCCGACCTCCATCGCCTGCCGCACCAGGGCGGCGATCGCCTCGGTGTCGGAATTGACCTTCGGCGTGCCGTCGGTCTCGGTCAGCGCGACGACCTCGACCATCAGCGGCAGCCCGTAGGGCTCCGATTCAGCCCGCAGGCTGTCGACCGCTCGCAGCGACGTCTCATAGAGATGGGCGTCGCCGGGGTAGGTGATGATCGTGCCGATGATGCAGGCGGCGTCGAGCCGGATCGCCCGAACTGCGGCGTCGGCGAGCGGGTGGCTGTACTGGCTCGAAGGACGTTCGACCCGGTAGGAGTCGGTGACGTCGGCGCGCATGATCAGGCTGGGCTTCTCCGCCCCCGGAATGCTCTGCAGGATCCGCGCCGGGCCGGCGGGGAGCAGCATCGCGTCGAGGCCGGTCGTGGCATGGGTGCGGACGATCCCGTCGATGTCGCGGCTGGGCGGAAGCCAGGCGGGCTCGCCGAAGAGCCCATGGTCGAAGGCGGCGACGGCGGCGCGACCGTCGGGACCGAAGAGGCGGTTGAGGCGCGGGGTGTGGTCCACGCGAGGAAGGTACGTCGCCGACACGGCCTCACCGAGATGCCTCTTCGGCGCTTTTGGAGAAACCGCTAGTCCAGATCTTCGAGGTGCGCGGTGTCGTTGAAGTCGCGCAGCTGCCAGGTGCCGTCGGCGTGGCAGACGACGCGGGTGAGGGAGCAATTGTCGCAATGGACGAAGGCGAAGGGGCGGCTGGCGACGGCGAGGTGGCAGATCTCGCCGACGATGCCGCCGTGGGTGAAGCAGGCACCCCGGCGGCCCGGGCCGACCGCCGCGGCCACCTCGACGACGCCGCGGCGGACGCGGGCGTGGAGGTCCTCCATGCGCTCCCCGCCGGGGAGGATTTCCCAGCGTTCCTCGACCAGGGCCCGGACGACCAAGGGATCATTGTCGGCGACGCGGCGACGGTGCTCGCCGTCTACCTCCCACTCTCCCATGTGCACCTCGACCAGCTCGGGGACCACGCGGGCCTCGAGGCCGGTCGCGGCGAGCAGCGGCGCCGCCGTCTGCGCGGTGCGGCGCAGCGGCGTGACAAAGACGGCGTCGACGCCCCACCGCTCCAGGCGCGCGGCGACCGCGCGGGCCTGCTCCTCGCCCTCCGGCGAGAGGTCGGGATCGCCGTAGCCATCGGGGGTCAGGTCCCAGACGATCCCCGGCCCCATCTCGGCCGAGGCGCCGTGCCGGACGAGGATCAGCTCGGCCGCGTCCGCCGGCGGTGCGAAGCGGTGCTGGCGGTAGTTGCCCTTGGTCAACTGCCGGACTTGTCGTCGGCGGACCCGGCGGCGCGCCAGGCCAACGCGTACTCGGGACAGTTTTCGATCGCCTTCTCGGCCACCGCGATCCTCGCCGCGTCACCCTCGTCGATCGGCCCGCCGAGATACGCCGCGTGCCCCTCGTCGTCTTTGGAGTCGAACAGCTCCGGCGCGAGCAGATAGCAACGCCCGTGACCCTGGCAGAGCGTGTAGTCGACCTCGATCTCTTTCATCGGCAGGAGGTTATGGACGGCGCGGCAGGGCCGAGCGCGGGCAGGCGCCTCCGGCCTGTGCGGAGCTACAAGGGCCGAGACCCGGGCGGGCGCCGCGTCCGCGAGTGCCTAGACCTCGTATACCTGCCCCGTTTCGGAGACCTCGACGTCACCGAAGGCGGCTCTCGCGTCGGAGATGATCTTGTCGGTGTCCGCCCAGGTTTCGATGTGGGTCAGGAGGAGGCGCTCGGCGCCGGCGCGCTTGGCGTTTTCGCCGGCTTCCTGGCCGGTCATGTGGCTGGCTCCGACGCTGTGGGACCAGGTGGCCTCGGAGAGGAGGAGATCGACGTCGCGGCCGATCTCCTCGACCGCGCCGCAGAGGCCGCTGTCGGCGGTGAAGCCGAGGGTGCGGCCTTCGGCGGTGAAGCGGAAACCGTAGCACTCGACCGAGTGCTGGGTCGCGATCGCCTTCACCTCGATGTCGCCGACAATGAACTCGGCCCCGTCGGTGAGGGGCTCGAAGGCGAAGATGTCGGTCAACGACTCCGTCTGGCGGTCCTCCGCCGAGGGCGCGTAGGCGACCGCCAGCCGCTCCGGGGCCTCCGCCGGCGCCCAGGTCGGTAACAGCCGCTCGTAGCCCTCGGTCTCCCAGATCGGGTGGTAGCGACGGTGGACCACCATCTCCAGCACGTCGGCGATGTGGTCGGCGTGCAGGTGGCTGAGGAGCATCGCGTCGAACCCGGCCATGTCGACGTGCCGCTGCAGCTCGCCGAGGGTGCCGTTGCCGCAGTCGATGAGGAGGGTCGTCTCCTCGGTCTGCAGCAGGTAGCCGGACTGGGGCGCGTCGGGCAGCGAGATCCCCGCCGCCCAGCCGAGGACGGTCAGCTTCACAGGAACGACCTCCCCCGCTCCAGGCCCCATTTCGGGAAGTCGCCGACAACGATCGTCTCGTAGACCCCGTGGCCGACCGCGTCGCCCTCGCGCACTTCGATCGGGACGTCGCGGATCTGGTGCACCTCGCGCACGGCAGCGGCGGTGGTGATGTCGTCGTAGACCTCGCCGTCGGTCATCTCCTCACCGACCCACTTGCCCTGGTGCCGGCCCTTGAAGCCGAAGTAGAGGCCGGTACCGAGGGCGAAGCCGGTGTCACTGACGGGTTTCGCCTCGACCGTCCGGGTCTCACCCCAGCCGCAATCGAAGGTAAAGGTCCCGCGGATGAACCGCCGCGTGTCGGGGTCGAACTCCAGGTCTTTGATGTCGACGCCCTTGAAAGCGATCTGGGTGCCGTCGGGCCGGTTTTCGTAGCCGGAGAAATAGGTCGTCTCGCCGTCGACTTCCTGCAGGTGATGGCGGAGCTCATAGGTCGAGCCGTCGGGGCGCGTGAAGTACATCGGCCCCCAGGAGAGGACGAAGTCCTGCTCCAGCCGGTCAGGGACGAAGAGATCTGGCGGCAGCACGCCGACGTCCATTCGCACGCCCCAGGAGTGCCCGCGCCAGCCGCCCCACGTCTCATGGGTCGCCTCGTAGCGATCGTCGCCCATCTGCACCCAACCGGCCGCCGTGACCACCTGGTTGTAGCGCAGGAGGTCCGAGCAGATCCGGTAGCCGTGCGGCTCCCGCTGAGCGTCCTTGTCCTCGAGGAACGGTGGCAGCACCGCCCGCAGGGTGAGGTCGTAGGCGAATCCCGGCACCGCGTCGTTCTCCGCCAGCGTGTACCGCACTTCCCGCAGCGGCTCGATCACCTCGTAGGAGACGGGACCGGAGCCTGCCCATTCCACGTCACGGTCGAGGCGCCGCGAGGAGCGTACCGTCCACTGCTCCACGCCTCGCGATGCGCCACCGAACGCCTCGAAGATGTTCCGGTTGGTGAACTTCTTCATCCCGGTGTCGATCTGGACGCTCCCGTCGAGCGCCCCGATGCAGCCCCAGAGGCTCTCGGTCCAGGTCGGGTCGGCGTGGGCGATGGTCGCGAACGTCTCCGCCGTCTGATGTGTGAGTGCCTCGTCGGCCGGAGTGATGATCTGCATGCTCTGTCGCATCGGCTCAGCCTTTCTTCGCGGCAAGGACCGGCCAGCGGTCCCGGGGGACCTCGACGCGCTGGCTGTAGTCGGTTTCGACCAGCGGCGTGAAGGTGCCGTTCAAACCGTTGGTGAGGATCGAGTTGCCGAGCAGCTCGCCGGCGACCGCGTCATCGGAGAGACACTCGTAGAGCTCCATCGTGTCCGGGTGCAGCTCCCAGTCGAGCTCGTCGGCGACGCCGGCCGCCTCGGCGAACGGCAGGCAGTCCCAACCGTACGTTTTGGTCGACGCGAACAGCCGCTCATCGACCGACATCTCGACGAACTTCTGGTACAGCAAAAGGTGCTCCTTGCTGACGTCCTGGGTGATCCCGTCCCACTCCGCGGGCGGGACGACCCGCTGTGACCCGTCGAACCCGTGCTCCAGTACCACGACCTCGTCAATCAGGTTCATGAACTGCTCCGGCTCGGAGAACAGGGTGAAGAACTGGTTGATCTCGATCGTCTGGAACTTCGCCGGGTCGTAGGTGAGGGCCAGCGTGTACCCCCTCGCCGGCGGGTTCAGGTCCGTGGTCCATGGGTAACGACTGGGACCGAGCGGGAAGAAGTCGCGGACGATCATCGCGCTGCCGTTCTCCAACTCGTATGGCCCCGAGTCGTGCTGACTGATGCGGGCGTCGCAGAAGTAGAGGAAGCAGTAGCTCGCCAGGGTGACGTTGAGGCGCCGCAGCCGTTTGTGATCGGCCTCGCTCAGCGGCTTCACCTTGCCCGCGAGGTCGCGGACGATCTCCTCCGGCAGATAGGGATCGTGGTCGTTCGTGTCCTTCGGCCCGATCGCGCCGTCGTCGCGCCTGGCCATGCGCCCGCGGCGGTAAAAGTCGGCCACCGTGCGGGCACCTTCCAGGTCGTCCCCCGGGTCCATCAGGCCGAGGTTGCAGAGCATCTCGCGGCCAACGAAGTAGCCGTTGAAGACGTGCCAGGACCAGATCGGGCCGGTCCGGTCGAGCCGCCGCCAGGACCGCTCGATCTCCTCGACCGGCTTGGCCGCCTGGATCTTCCGCATCCGTTCGGGACTGCGCCGGACCATGTCGATGAGGCTGATCGCGATGTAGGAGTTGACCTGGAACATCTCCGAGCTAAAAGTCGTCCGCCGGGTCATCTCCGGCTTGAACTCGAGCCCGTGCTCCACCACCAGGTCGCTCACCTGCTCATCGCTCATCGGCGAGGTGATGATTTCCTCGACCTCCTCCGAGGACAATCGGCCCAGGTCCCACCGCGGCACCTTGTATCCGAGCTCGTCGGTGTCGCGTCGGATGTACTCCCACCACCGGTCGACGGCGTTCTCTCGCATCGGTCAGCTCCCGTTCGCGAGGATCGCCGCTTTGCCGTCCAACCCGTCCTCACCCGGGAAGTCGACGTCGGAGAACACCATCTGGATCGACTCGCCGGTCTCGATCGGGCGGTCGGCCTGCAGGGCCATCACGCAAGGGATGTCGTACTCGCGCGAGACGATCCCCAGGTGGGAGCGCAGCGAGCCCTTCATGCAGACGATCCCGGCAAGGCGACCGAGCACCGGACCGAGGAAGGTCGTGCCGCCGTACTCCACCACGGCGATCGTCGACTCGAGGTCGGTGTCGATGCTGTCGATCACGTCCTGAGGCTCCCTGAACCAACGGGCGGTCCCGGTGATGGGCTCGGACTCGAACACCAGATCTCCCCTTCCGATTACCTCACTCATCACCCACTCCTTCCAGCAGTCGCTCATGACGCATAACACGCCTCGAGGATTTGTTTGTCACCGATGTCAGGTGGGGACAACTCGAGGACGAGCTCTCCCTCTCGAAGTACCAGTACGCGGTCGCAGACGGTGACGATCTCGGAGAGGTCCGAGGAGACGAAGACGATGCCCCGTCCCGCCATCGCGAGCCTTTCCATGTTCTCGAAGATCTCCTCCTTGGCGCCGACGTCGATGCCCTGGGTCGGCTCGTCGAACATCAGCACCCGCGACTCGTGGCCGAGCCACTTGCCGACCAACACCTTCTGCTGATTGCCGCCCGAGAGATGACTGACCAGCGCCTCGTCGGACGGCGTCAGGATCTGCAGCTCCTCGATCCGCTCCAGCGCCATCGCCCGTTCCTTGCGCCCCGATGGGATCGGCGCCCACGGCACCGCGCGGAACTGCGGCAGGGTGGCGAGGCTGAGGTTCTCGCGGACCGTCCAGCTGAGGACGTTCCCTTCGCCTTTGCGGTCCTCGGGAAGCAGGATCAGGCCTTCGCGGACCGCTTGGCGCTCGGAGCGGATCCGCATTTCCCGGCCGTCGAGCGTGATCGTGGCCGAGGCGCCACTGTCGGCGCCGATCAGCGCCCGCAGCAGCTCGGTCCGCCCGGCGCCGACGAGGCCGGCGATGCCGAGGATCTCCCCGCGGTGCAGCTCGAAGCTGATCGGCCCGCGCAGGGCGGGCGAGGTCACTTCCTTGACCTCCATCACCACCTCCGCGTCCGGCGACAGCGGCGGGCGGGCACGCTGATCGCGGCCCAGGGTCAGCTCCTGGTTCTCACCGGTGACCAGGTGGACGAGCTTGGCACGGTCGAGCTCGACGGTCGGATGCTGGGCGACCAGGGCGCCGTCACGCATCACGACGACGCGCGAGGTGATGGCGAGGATCTCGTCGAGGCGGTGGGAGACGTAGATGACCGCGATCCCTTCCGCCGACAATTTTGCGATCACCGCGTGGAGGTGGTCGATCTCCTCCTTGGAGAGCGCAGCCGACGGCTCGTCGAGCGCGATCAGCCCCGCTTTGTGGACAAGCCCGTGGGCGATCATCACGATCCGCTGCTGAACCTTGGTCAGGCTCCCCATGGCCGCGGCGGGCGAGATGTCGGAGCCGAGCCGGTCGAGCACCGCACGAGCTTCGCGGCGCAGACGGGTCCAGTTGACGAACGGGCCGCGCCGGGCGTAGCCGAAGCCGAGGAAGATGTTCTCGGCGACCGAGAGGTCAGCGACGCCGCCCAGCTCCTGGTGGACGAACGCGAGCCCCGCCTCGGTTGAGGCGTGGGGGGAGCCGATGCTCTGCTCGACCCCGCGGATGCGGATCATCCCCGCGTCCGGCGCCACCGCGCCCGCCAGGATCTTGATCAGCGTGCTCTTGCCGGCGCCGTTCTTGCCGACCAGCCCGACCACCTCCCCGGAGTGAATCGCGAGCGACGCGTCCCGGAGCGCGGTCACCCCCGGGTAGCCCTTCGACAGCCCCTCGACCTCGAGGAACGGGGCGTCGGGCCCCATCAGGACCGCCTCGACGCGTTGAAGCTCGGCAGGATCGCGATGATCAGGACGCCGCCCTGGACGATGTTGATCAGCGCCGGCGAGGCGCTGACCAGCGTCAGCCCGTTTTCGAGCACCTGCAGCAGCACCACCCCGACCAGGGTCCCGACCATGTTGAACTGGCCGGGGCGGAACGCGGTCGAGCCGAGGAAGACGCCGGCGTAGGCCGGCAGCAGGAGCGGCACGCCCTGGGCGGGCGTCGAGCTGGCGCCACGCGCGGTCAGCAGGATGCCCGCGATCGCAGCGGCGATCCCGACGGCGACGAAGCCCGAAGCCCGCAGCACCCGCACGTTGATCCCCGACAGTCGCGCCGTCTCGATGCTGCCGCCGATCGCCTTCATGTAGCGACCCGGCTCCGACTGCGACAACCACAGATAGCCGAGGATGAAGACCGCGAGGGCGACGAAGACCTGGGTGTTGATCCCGAACACCAGGCTCGACTGGCCGATGTCGATGTAGCTTTCCGGGATCCCTTCGAAGATCGTCTTCTGGCCGGTGATGAGGTACTCGACTCCGGTGAACATCGTCCCGGTGGCGAGGGTGATGATGAACGGAGTGCCGCCCAGGAACGAGACGAGGACACCGTTGAACGCGCCGGCCGCGCAGCCGATCAGCAGCGCCAGCACGATCGCCAGTGGCCAGGGGGTTCCGTGGTTCGACATCAGGACCACCGCCGCGGCACCGCATAACCCCGCGGCAGGGCCGAAGGAGAGATCGAAGTCCCCCATCGTCAGCGCCAGGGTGAGGCCGAAGGCGACAACCGCCAGCGGCGCGGCCTGGGTCAGGATCGCCTTCGCGTTGTTCCAGGTCGGGAAGATCTTCGGTTCCAACAGCGCGAAGATCACGCAGATCACGACCAGCGCGATCAAGAGCCCGTACTTGACCAGGTGGGTCTTGGCGAACCGGATCGCTCCCGACCCGCCGCGAAGCGACGGGTCGGGAGCGGCGATCGTGTCGCTCAGGGGGGACTCATCCCGGATCGGACTCATCGGGATCGCCTTTCTGTACCTCGCATCCTCAGCGCCTCTCTATTTCTTGAATTCCTTCGCCCACCGGGCTTCGAAGAAGGCTCGGTAGTCGTAAGGGGCCGTCGGGTATTCCTGCGGGTCTTCGGGCAGTTCTTCCGGCGTGACGATGAACTGTCCGAGGAACTTCACCGGGTAGCCGTAATCGTTCGGCGGGTTCGGTTCCGGTTCCGGCTTGAACCCACGGTTCAGGTTGCG